>Ga0302326_10001067_pt1 | contig 71859 bp, 53 predicted proteins | sample Palsa_T0_3_FD_202264 | JGI IMG/M metagenome (GOLD analysis project Ga0302326, IMG submission 202264) | Peat permafrost microbial communities from Stordalen Mire near Abisko, Sweden - Palsa_T0_3 | ecosystem: Environmental > Terrestrial > Soil > Palsa > Peat permafrost | place: Sweden: Abisko... | reverse complement strand
GGATTTCACAAACCAGGACTGGAGCCCTCCTCATGAGAATCTTGTACTGCAACAAATATAACTACCCGTTCAGCGGCACCGAAGCCTACCTTTTCGAAGCCATGGAACTGATGCGCTCGAAGGGACATGAAGTGGCGCTGTTTTCCATGGCCGACCCGCGCGGCCAGCCCACTCCGTACGACCACCATTTCATGCCTCACACGGATTTCAAGAAGCCGAGCGGATGGCTTCACGAGGCGGCGTTGGCAACGCGCGCGATTTACTCGCGCGAGGCGCGGCGACGGATGCGGGCGATGATCGCAGAATTTCAGCCCGACGTCGCCCACGTCCGCAACATCTATCACCATCTGACGCCGTCGATCTTATGGGAGTTGAAGGCGCAAACAATTCCGGTCGTCTATCACCTGAACGATTTCAAGGTGCTGTGCGCCAGCTACAACCTGGTGTCACGCGGAGAAGCCTGCGAAGCCTGCAAGGGCGGCGCATTCTGGCACGCGCTGCGGGAGAAATGCTACCCAGGATTGGCCGAGCGGATGACGTTAGTGGCGGAGGCTTACTTCCACAAATGGATTGGCACGTACCGGAAATGCGTGGACTGCTTTCTTGCGCCCAGCCAATTTGTACGCGACAAGTTTGTCGAGCATGGCTGGGACCCGGAAAGGTTTGAAGTCCTGCCCCACTTCCAGCCGGTCAAGGCGTTTGAAGAGCGCAGCGCAGAGAACGCTCCACTGCTTTACTTCGGCCGGTTGTCGCCGGAAAAAGGCGTAGCCGACCTGCTGCACGCCATGCACCGCCTGCCAAATCTTCGCCTGATCGTTGCGGGGGACGGACCCGAGCGTGAAAGGTTGGAGCATCTCGCCGCCGAACTGGGACTAGCCAACGTGGAGTTTGCCGGCCAAATGCGGGGAGCGGAACTGCAGCGCGCGATCGCTAACTCGCGCTTTACCGTGCTGCCATCGCATGCCTATGAAACGCTGGGCAAGACGATTCTTGAATCCTACGCGGAAGCGCGAGCCGTGGTGGCCACAGACCTGGGATCGCGGCGCGAACTGGTACATGCGGGCAAGACAGGACTCTTGTATAGGACGGGCGATGTGGAGCAGCTGGCATCTGCCATCCAGTTTCTTAGCTCACAACCGGAGCTGGCGGACAAAATGGGGCGTGCCGGCCAGGAGCAGGTGCGGCAGCGGCACGCGCCTGGGGCGCATTACGAGGCTTTGGTTGGCTTGTATGAGCGCATGGCTGAGCGAAAAGGGCGATCACTGGGTAGAACAAACCAGGGAATCATTCGAAGGACCGTCGTCCCGGCGAACGCGGAGAAAATTGGAATCCCACGAGTGAACAAAGGTACTTTCGTTCTGCAACGCCCTACCGTCGCCCACGACCTGCCGGGCCCAATGCACATGCCCACTGCGCTCCCGAAACCAATACTACGGATTGCTTTCATTGGCGGCCGGGGCGTGGTTTCGAAGTACAGCGGCGTTGAGGCGTATTACGAAGAAGTTGGAAGACGGCTGACCGGGATGGGACATGACGTCACAGCGTACTGCCGGACCTATTTCACGCCACCGGGAAAAGAACACCGCGGCATCAAGGTAATGCGGCTGCCCACGATCCGGTCCAAGCATCTGGAAACGTTGCTGCATACCTTTCTCAGCACACTTCATGTTCTGGTGCGGCCTTGTGATGTTGTGCACTACCACGCCCTGGGGCCGGCACTGTTCTCATTTATTCCGCGCCTTGCGGGCAAGAAAACCGTCGTTACCGTGCAAGGTCTGGACTGGCAGCGCAAGAAATGGGGCCGCATAGCCTCGGCAGTCCTGCGGCTTGGCGAGAGAGCGGCGGTGATTTTGCCAACCAGTACGATGGTGGTCTCCCGGACTCTGCAGGAACACTACCGCCGAGCTTATGCAGTTGAGACCTCTTATGTCCCCAACGGGGGCATCCTGCGCGAGCGGCGTTTGCCTGACAAGATCTTTGATTGGGGTCTGGAGCCAGGGAGATACATTCTGTTTCTTGGGAGGTTTTCGCCGGAAAAGGGCTGCCACTTGCTGGTTGACGCGTATGAGGAGCTTGATACCGGCATAAAGTTGGTAATGGCGGGAGCGTCGAGCTATTGCGACGATTACTCACGCCAGTTGCGGACTCATGCCAGCGAGCGGATTAAAATGCTGGACTGGGTCTCGGGAGAAGCTCTCGACGAGTTGCTGACCAATGCCATGGTCTTCGTCTTGCCGTCCGATTTAGAAGGCTTGTCCCTGGCGCTGCTGGATGCAATGGGCGCGGGACTTTGCGTGCTCGCCAGCGACGTGGCGGAGAATCGCGAAGCCGTCGACGACGCGGGATTCACTTTCCGGCGCGGTGACGTTGCAGATTTGGCGGACCGTCTGCGATTCCTGATCGCGAATCCAGCGGTGCGCGAGGCCGCCGGACGGGCGGCAAAACGTCGAATTCGCGAGCATTATCAGTGGACAAAGATTGCGGCAGAGATCGAGCGGGTGTATTTCGAAACGATGGGCTGGGAACCGGCCACGGTGCCGGCTAAGAAGCCGAGTGGGCGCGTGTTAGCGCCAGAGCCGAATAGGCAACGAAGGGCGGGTTGACGCGGACCGGGCGTGCCATTGCACGGAATATTTCCAGCTTCGCACAAAACCGAATGTACCAACTACAGGACGGGGTGAATCCCGTCCTTTTTGTTTACAATTGGATGTTCGTTCGCGGGTAACGGCCTGCCAGCGGTCCCGTGCGGTTGAATCAGAGCAACTTCCACGATATGGAAAATACGATTCTGGTCACTGGTGGCGCGGGTTTCATCGGATCTAACTTCATCCTGCATCAGATGGAATGGGAAAAGGCTTCCGTTGTAAACCTGGACAAACTCACCTATGCGGGAAACCTGCGCAACCTGGAAAGCATCTCAAACGAGCGGCGGCATGAGTTCGTGCACGGCGACATTGCGGACCGCGGCCTAGTGCGCAGCCTGCTGGAACGAAGCAAACCACGCGCCATTGTGCACTTTGCCGCCGAGAGCCACGTAGACCGCTCTATCCGGGGACCGGATGATTTCATCCGCACGAATGTGGATGGAACCTTCGCCCTGCTGGAAGAGATACGAACATACTGGAACGGTCTCTCCGAACGAGAGAAAACTGACTTCCGCTTTCTACACGTTTCTACAGACGAAGTGTATGGCTCACTCGGACCCCACGACGCGGCTTTTTCAGAGACCACACCGTATGCCCCCAATAGTCCATACGCCGCATCGAAGGCGTCGTCGGACCACCTTGTGCGCGCCTACCACCACACGTACGGATTGCCCACGCTGACGACAAACTGCTCGAATAACTATGGGCGATACCAGTTCCCGGAAAAGCTAATCCCGCTGGTGATCCTGAATGCGCGCGATGGAAAACCGCTGCCCGTTTACGGGGACGGGCAGAACGTTCGTGACTGGCTCTACGTCGAGGATCATTGCGAAGCGATTGCCACGGTGCTCGCCCGGGGACGAATCGGGCAGACGTATAACATCGGAGGCTGGAATGAGAAACGCAACCTCGATATCGTCGAGACCATCTGCGACATCGTGGATGAGATGGCGGGGAGTCGCGGGTCTTCGCGCCGCAGCCTCATTACATTTGTGAAAGACCGCCCCGGTCACGACCGGCGTTACGCCATGGACGCCAGTAAGATTGAACGAGAGCTGGGCTGGCGTCCGCGGGAAACTTTCGAGACCGGAATTCGCAAGACCATACGGTGGTACTTGGAGAATGAAGAGTGGGTCCGCGATGTAACCAGCGGAGGCTACCGGCAGTGGATTGAAACGCACTATTCTTCTTGAATTACGTCATCACGGAAGTCAAAGATCATTCATGATGCAACCCTCGAACAGCACGAGCTACAAAGGAATCATTCTGGCGGGAGGGTCTGGAACCCGCTTGTATCCCGTGACCCATGCCATGGGAAAGAGTTTGCTGCCCGTTTACAACAAGCCCATGATCTATTACCCGCTGTGCACGCTGATGCTGGCGGGGATTCGCGACATCCTTCTTATTACTACCCCTGACGACGTGCCCAAGTTTCAGGCGTTGCTCGGGGACGGCAGTCAGTTTGGAATTCAGTTGCAATACAAGGTGCAGCCCAAACCGGAGGGCATCGCGCAGGCTTTCCTGGTGGGCGAGGCGTTTCTTGGCGCCAACGCCTGCGCCCTGGTGCTGGGCGACAATATTTTCTATGGGCATGACCTGGCCAAGGATCTGCGGGAAGCGGCAACGAAGACTCGAGGCGCGCGCGTTTTTGCCTACCGGGTACAAGATCCCGAACGGTACGGCGTCGTGGAATTCGACGCCACAGGACGAGCTCTGAGCATCGAGGAAAAACCCAGGCAGCCAAAATCGCGTTACGCCGTCACCGGACTCTATTTTTATGATGACCAAGTGGTTAACATCGCAAAGTCGTTGAGACCCAGCGCGCGGGGTGAATTGGAAATTACCGACGTGAACAAGAAATATCTGGAGCGCGGCCAATTGGAGGTCGTGGTCATGGGACGAGGCATGGCGTGGCTCGATACGGGTACGCACGAATCGTTAATGGACGCAGCGCTTTACATTCAAGCGATTGAGAAGAGGCAAGGGCTGATGGTGGCTTGTCCCGAAGAGATTGCGTTCCGCTCAGGTTACATTCCGGCGGAGCAACTGGAGAAAATCGGCGACTCGATGAAGAACAATAGTTACGGCGCTTACCTGCTGCAACTCTTGCGAGAAAAGGTATTCTGATGGATGCAGTTCAAGCGACTCACGCTGCGATGGATGCGATCAAGAAAATTCCGACTTCCCTGCCCGGGGTGTTCGCCCTCGAACCGCGAGTATTCGGAGATGAGCGTGGGTTTTTCTTCGAGAGCTATAACCAGACCATCATGGCGGAGGTGGGAATCGTCGAGAGATTTGTGCAGGATAACCATTCCTGCTCCTCCCGCAACGTTTTGCGGGGCCTGCATTATCAGGTAACGCATCCGCAGGGAAAACTGGTGCGTGTCGCCGAGGGAGAGATTTTGGACGTGGCCGTAGACCTGCGCCGCAGTTCTCCGAGCTTTGGCCGCTGGGAGGGAGTGCGATTGTCGGGCGAAAATAAACGCATGTTGTGGATCCCTGCCGGCTTTGCGCACGGATTCCGCGTGCTCTCGGAGAGGGCTCACGTGCTTTACAAGGCGACTGATTTCTACGCACCCGAGTACGAACGTACGCTGGCCTGGAACGACCCGCATCTCAGGATCAATTGGGAATTGGACGGCGAGCCGACAGTGTCGGCGAAAGACCAGCGGGGCGTGGCCTTCCGCGACGCCGAGAGTTACGATTAAATCTGATGCGAATTACGATTTTTGGCGCCTCCGGTTTGCTCGGCAGGGCGCTCATGCGCGAGTGGAGCGGAGACACCGTCACGGGACTCAGTTCGCGTGATGCGGACATCCGCGATGCGAAGCCCGTGCAGCAAGTGGTGCGGGAAACACGTCCGGATTGGGTCGTATTGGCTGCGGCTTACACCGATGTGGACGGATGTGAGAATAATCCGGAACTGGCTTTTGCGGTGAACCGCGATGGGGCGGCGAATGTCGCGACAGCGGCGCGGGAAGTTGGAGCACGGCTTCTATTCCTCAGTTCCGATTACGTCTTTGATGGAAGCAAGGATGCGCCTTACGAGACCGGCGACAGCCGAAATCCGCAGAGCGTGTATGGACGAACCAAAGCCGAGGCGGAGACCAAGCTGCTGGAGTTGATGCCGGAGTGCTGCATCGTCAGAACATCGTGGCTGTTCGGCACGGGTGGGAAATGCTTTCCCGATACGATTTTGAAGCTGGCTGCCAGCCGTTCGGCGCTCGACGTGGTCGATGACCAACGGGGTTGTCCGACTTATGCGGTCGATCTGGCGCGGGCGATCATTCAGTTGTGCCGGAAGGACGCAGCCGGGATCGTTCATGTGACCAATGCCGGCGATTGCACTTGGTTTGATTTTGCGGAAGAGATAGTCCGGAATGCGGAGCTCGCCACAATCGTGCGGCCGGTGAGCAGCCGGCAGATGGCGCGGCCCGCGCCTCGGCCTGCATACTCAGTTTTATCACCGGCCGGTCTGCGAACTCTTGGAGTTGAAATGCCTTCCTGGCGGGATGCGCTGCAGCGCTATCTGGAGCAGCGACGCCTGACAGGTTAGCGCAGAGATTGCCGCGCTTCCTGCCGTCCTGCTAGGATTGCCGAGACTCGCCTGGGATCTTGTGAAATTAATCCAGAATTACATTGATGGCCGCTTCGCGCGCGGAAGGCGCGAATTCGCGGACGTGAATCCCGCGGACGGCACGGTGATTGCACAGGTAACTGAAGCCGACGAGGCGCAGGTGGATGAGGCCGTGCAAGCGGGTCGGCGCGCGTTGCGCGGAGAATGGGGAAAGATCGGAGTCCGCGAACGCGCTGGGCGGTTGCACCGGGTGGCGGGTGCAATTGAGAAGCGATTCGATTGCTTCGTTCAGGCCGAGGTTGCCGACACGGGCAAGCCGGTGTCTCTGGCGTCAAGGCTCGATGTTCCTCGCGCTGCGGCGAATTTCCGCGTCTTTGCCGACCTGGTAAAAATGTCTGGGCTGGAATCGTTTCAGACGGAAACTCCAGACGGAACAAACGCTCTGAACTACGCGGTGCGCAAGCCGCTCGGCGTCGTCGGCGTGATCACGCCGTGGAACTTGCCGTTGCTCTTGCTCACCTGGAAAGTCGCGCCTGCGCTGGCGTGCGGGAATGTAGTCGTCGTCAAGCCTTCGGAAGAAACTCCGGCCACCGCTGCGCTGCTGGCCGAGGCGATGCAGGACGCGGAAATTCCGAATGGCGTCTATAACGTGGTGCATGGCTTCGGACCAGCGTCCGCGGGAGAATTCTTGGCGCAGCACCCTGACGTTGACGCCGTCACTTTTACCGGCGAATCGAAGACCGGCGCCGCAATCATGAAGGCGGTGGCGCCCACAGTGAAGCCGGTTTCATTTGAGCTGGGCGGGAAAAATGCGGCGATCATTTTTGCGGATTGCAACTTTGAAGAAGCAGTGAGCGGACTATCCGACGCTGTGTTTCTTAACACGGGGCAAGTCTGCCTGTGCGCCGAGCGCGTTTATGTTGAGCGGACAATTTTCGGCGCATTTGTGGAAGCGCTGAAACGGAAAGCGGAGAGACTGCACCCGGGCTGGCCGAACGACGAGAAGACTGACCTGGGTCCGCTGATTTCTGCGCCACATCGAGAGAAGGTGCTCTCTTACTACCGGCTGGCTCGGGACGAAGGAGCGACGGTAATAACCGGCGGGGCAGTTCCGACGTTTGGCGACAATCGCGACCACGGCTTCTATGTGCAACCAACCATCTATACTGGACTTCCGGAATCGGCGCGGTGTGTGAAGGAAGAAATCTTTGGGCCGGTGTGTCATGTCGCGCCCTTCGATTCGGAAGAAGAAGCCGTCGCCATGGCCAATGACACGAAGTACGGACTCGCGGCCTCGATCTGGACCAACGATTTGAAGCGCGGTCATCGCGTAGCGCAGCGAATGAATGTGGGCATCACGTGGGTGAACTGCTGGTTCCTGCGCGATCTGCGAACGCCATTTGGTGGAGCGGGGCTTTCCGGCATCGGCCGGGAAGGCGGGGTGCACTCGCTGAATTTCTATTCCGAATTGAACAATATTTGCATTCGGCTGTGACACTTTTTCAAGCGGCGCAATCAACCACGAGTCGGAACCGGAGAAGATGAGCGGGACAGAGAGCAAAGTCGTCGAAGGCAAAGCGCGACCGCGAGGCAAGTATCCGCACGTCAAGCGAGCCGGCGACTTTCTGTTTGTCTCGGGAACCAGTGCGCGCCGCGCCGACAACACAATTGCGGGTGCCGACGTCGATCCCTTAGGGACAACGCGGCTCGACATCCGCGCGCAAACGCGCGCAGTGATCGAAAATGTCCGCGACATCCTGCAGAGTTCCGGGGCGCAACTGCAGGATTTGGTCGAGTTGTCTACCTATCTGGTGAACATGAACGACTTCGCCGGCTACAACGAGGTGTATGGAGAATTCTTCGGATACGATGGCCCGGCGAGAACCACGGTGGCCGTGCATCAGTTACCGCATCCACATTTATTGATTGAGATCCGGGCCGTTGCTTACAAACCGCTGATGTAGGAGACACGATGGCGTCCATCAAGAATCTGAAGGCCTTCAACTTTCAGGCCTGGATCGAAGAAAACAAAGAGAAGCTCAAGCCCCCGGTGGGAAACGCACAAGTGTGGGAAGACGGAGAGATGATGGTGACGGTGGTGGGCGGACCGAACCAGCGGCGCGACTATCACGACGACCCCACGGAGGAATTCTTCTACCAGTTAAAAGGCAACATCTCTCTCCGCATCATGGAGACGCCGGGCAAACCGCCGCTGGAGATACCGATCAAGGAAGGCGAAATCTTCCTTCTGCCCAAGCACCTGCGCCACTCACCGCAGCGGCCGGCTGAAACCGTCGGAGTAGTTATCGAAGTGCCCCGCCCCGAGGGTTCCCTGGATGCTTTCGAATGGTACTGCCCGAACTGCCACCATTTGATCTATCGCGCGGAGGTGAAGCTGAAGAGCATCGTCAAAGATCTGCCGCCTCTATTTGAACAGTTCTATAACAACGAGGCCCGGCGGAAGTGCAAGCATTGTGGCACGATTCATCCGGGCAAATAAGGCATGCAAGTCATCGACATTCACAATCATTTTTTCCCCAGCTCATGGCCTGACCTGGCAGCGCGCTACGGCACACCGAACTGGCCGTGGATCACGCACACCGAACCGGGCAAAGCAGACATCCTGGTGGGAGATCGATTCTTTCGCCATATTTATTCTGCGTGTTGGGATCCGGAGGTTCGGCTGCAGGAGATGGACCGTGACGGCATCGATCTGCAAGTTATTTCCGCCACTCCGGTGCTGTTTGCGTACGAGCGTCCGGTGGAAGACGCACTTGATTGCGCACAACTGTTCAACGATGCCGCGCTCGAGCTTTGCAGCCGGGGAAAAGGCAGGTTGAAATCGTTTTGCCAGGTTCCGCTCCAAGACAGCGACGCCGCTTGCAAGGAATTGACTCGTTGCATGCGGTCGGGACACCTGGGCGTACAAATCGGCAACCATGTGGGGAACAAGAATCTCGACGATCCAGGGGTCGTGACCTTTCTGCAGCACTGCGCAGATGAGGGCGCGGCCGTGCTCGTCCATCCCTGGGAGATGTTCGGCAAAGATCGGATGCCGAAATACATGATGCCGTGGACGGTAGGCATGCCGGCGGAGACTCAACTCTCCGTCGTCGCGATGATTCTGAGTGGAGCGTTCGATCGATTGCCGAGCACGCTGCGCATTTGTTTCGCGCACGGCGGCGGAAGTTTTGCGTTTTTACTCGGCCGGCTGGAAAATGCCTGGCAACATCATCCGGTCGCGCATGGTGATTGCCAACATCCTCCCAGCCACTATCTTAATCGCTTCCTTGTCGACTCCGCGGTGTTCGACCAACACACGCTGCAATTTCTGGTGAGAACGATGGGAGCGGAGCAGGTAATGCTGGGATCGGACTATCCTTTCCCGCTAGGCGAGGAACGCGTCGGATCACTCATCCGGCAAAGCCATTTGCCGCAACATACCAAGGCCAAGCTTCTGAGCGGGAATGCAGCGCGGTTCCTGGGACTTAAGAACGAGGCACAGGAAACCGGAGATAAGAGGTCTGACGCGCCGGTCGGCTCATCACCGCTCGCACCTGAGCCTGGGCAGCTCACATACAGCTCATATTTGAAAGTTCCGGAACTGCTGGAGTTGCAGCAGCCGCGATCTTCACCGCCGCACCATGATGAGATGCTCTTCATTCTTGTTCATCAGACCTACGAGTTGTGGTTCAAGGAGCTGCTGCATGACCTCGACGCCGTGGTCGCTAATTTGCGCCGGGCGGGCTCGACTCCGCAATCGCATGATGAAGTTTACGAGGCGGCGCGGCTGCTGAGGCGTTGTACCGAGGTGACGCGGGTATTGGTCGACCAGTTCACAATTCTCGAAACGATGCTGCCTACGCATTTTCTCGCGTTTCGCGAACTGCTGGAACCCGCCAGTGGATTTCAGTCTGAACAATTTCGGGAAATTGAATTTCTATGCGGATTGAAGGACGAAAAGATGCTCCGTTATCACCGCCCCACCCCCGAGGCCTACGCGAGTTTAAAGCGCCGACTGGAAGATCCTTCCCTGCGCGACGCATTCTTCGGAGCCTTGGAGTCGATGGGCAAACTGGCGCCTGTCGGCGACCAAGCCACCGACAGGGAACGGTTCGAAGCCCGCGCCCGCGCGGTACACGCACTTTACAAAGATGAGCAACATCACCGCGACTGGATCGATGTCTGCGAGCGGCTGACTGAGTTTGACGAATTGGTGGTGAGCTGGCGGTTGCGCCATATTCAACTGGTCGAGCGTATCATCGGCATCCGCATGGGCACTGGGGGAAGTGCGGGCGCTTCTTATCTGAAGCTCACACTGGACAAAAAGTTTTTTCCCGAATTATGGGAGGCAAGGACTTTGTTAACAGAGTAAGGTCTGTCTGTTCGTTGCCGTGTTTGGTCAAACCTGGAATGAAGCCCACTTCCGAGAAACTCACCCTGATCGGCGCCGGACTGAATGGTCCCCTTCTGGCAATCCTTTTGATGCAGCGCGGATTCGCGGTCGAGATCTACGAGCGGCGTCCGGACATGCGGCGAGTGCGACTGAGTGCGGGGCGGTCCATCAATCTCGCACTCTCGACTCGCGGCATTCACGGGCTGCAGCAGGCAGGTCTGTGGGAGCGGATGCGGGACATCAGTATTCCGATGAGCGGACGGATGATGCACTCGATTGCCGGCGAACTTACCTTTCAACCCTACGGGAAGAACGATGCGGAGGTCATCAACTCGATTTCGCGGGCAGAGCTCAACATCGCGCTCATGAACGCTGCGGAAGAACACGGGGCGGCCTTTCACTTCAATCAGCGCTGTGTGGGCTACGACTTGAAGACCGGCGCGATACGGGTGCGCAACGACGACACCGGTGAGGAACTAACTCGGGAAGCTGGGGTTGTGATCGGTTGCGATGGTTCAGCATCGTCGATTCGGACTGAAATGCTCAAGCTGAACCGCTTCAACTTTTCGCAACAGTATCTCGACTACGGTTACAAAGAGCTGACGATTCCGGCGGGTCCAACCGGACAACATCTACTGGAGACTCATGCACTGCACATCTGGCCGCGGGGCAACCACATGCTGATTGCCCTGCCCAACGTCGATGGCACGTTCGCCTGTATTCTTTTCCTGCCGTTTGAAGGTGCCGATAGTTTTGCCAGCCTGATCACACCGGCACAAGTGATCTGCTTTTTCGAGTCTCGCTTTCCGGACGCGGCTCCGCTGATGCCGCAGCTGGCTGACAACTTCTTCGCGAATCCGACGGGAGCGATGGTCACCATCAAGTGTTCCCCGTGGCATGTGGAAGCAAGAGCGCTGCTTCTTGGAGATGCGGTCCACGCCATCGTTCCTTTCTTCGGCCAGGGAATAAACTGCGGATTCGAAGACTGTACCTGTCTGCTGGAGTTGCTCGATCGGCACGGCGCCGACTGGCCTCGAGTGTTCGCCCAGTTCGAGCGTGAGCGCAAGGTCAACACCGATGCCATTGCGGATATGGCCATCGAGAATTTTACGGAGATGAGAGATCGGGTTGGCGACTCGCGATTTCTATTCAAGAAGAAAGTGGAATTAGCGCTGGAAGTGAAGTACCCCCTACTCTTCGTGCCGAAATATGCCATGGTGACCTTTCATCGCATCCCCTACTCCGTTGCCCTGGCACGCGGCGCCGTTCAGGATCGGATGCTGGCCGAGCTTTGCGAGTCCATTGATCGAGTGGAGGATCTCGACTGGGGGAAAGCTGAACATCTGGTTCGCCGCGACCTTACTCCCTTGGAGCTCCAGCTGTGACCAACTACGAGGTGCAAACAGAGTTTCGACCCGGCGAGGATTTTGCTATCGAGATGGATGAACGCGATCCCCTGAGGGAATTCCGCGAGCGCTTCTTATTTCCCAAACCAACAGGCGATGATTGCGTGTATCTGTGCGGTCACTCACTGGGGCTGCAACCTAAAACGGCGGCAGCCTACATTGAGCAAGAATTGAAAGACTGGGCTCAACTTGGGGTCGAGGCACATTTTCGGGCAAAGAATCCGTGGATGCCCTACCACAGGCTGCTTACCGAACAGACTGCGGAACTGGTTGGAGCGAAGCCCCTCGAAGTTGTGGTGATGAATTCGCTCACGGTGAACCTTCACCTAATGATGGTTTCGTTTTACCGTCCCACGCCGGCAAGGAACAAGGTTGTTGTGGAGCGCGGAGCCTTTCCCTCCGATCAGTATGCCGTGCAGTCGCAGATTCGTTTTCACGGCTTTAACCCCGCGACTTCGCTCATCGAGTTGACTCCGCAACCGGGCGAGTCCTGCCTTCGTGATGAAGACATTGAGTCCCTGATCGAGCGCTCGGGCGATGAGATCGCACTGATCCTGCTGGGAGGAGTGAATTACGCGACCGGGCAAGCGTTTGATATGGCACGCATCACGCGCGCGGGTCATGCACGCAACTGCGTGGTGGGTTTCGATCTGGCACATGCGGCCGGCAACTTGCATTTGAAGCTTCATGAGTGGGGCCCGGACTTTGCCGTGTGGTGCAGCTACAAGTATTTGAATGGCGGTCCGGGATGCGCGGCCGGTTGTTTTGTTCATGAACGGCACGCGCGCTCTTGGGATCTGCCTCGCTTTGCGGGATGGTGGGGTCACGATGAACAATCTCGGTTCGAGATGGGACCAGTCTTTCACCCCATGTCCGGCGCCGACGGCTGGCAGTTGAGCAATCCGTCGATTGTTAGCCTGGCTGTCCTCAGAGCCTCGATGGATCTCTTCCACGAAGCGGGCATGGAGCGTTTGCGGGCCAAGAGCATCTCGTTGACCAGCTATCTGGAGTTCTTGCTTAGTCCGTGTTTATCTCCGAACTTCTCCATCATCACGCCTCGTGAAACAGAGCGGCGTGGGGCGCAACTCTCTATCCGAGTTCCCAAGAACGGGCGGGCATTGTGTGAACGGCTGGCCCAGGAGGGCATCGAGGGCGACTGGCGGGAGCCGGATACTCTTCGAGTTGCACCCGCACCCCTTTACAACTCCTATCAAGATGTTTTCCGGTTTGTTCGGCGATTTTCTGCCCTCATTCGCTAGAAAACTGGATGGCACAGTTGGGCCACTTGCGCGATTACTTCCGTAATTCTTAGCCTTGCCAGCCTGCGGCTCGGGACAGCGACATTCACAAGCTCGATCATCGCGATCCGGTCCCTAAGCAATTACGCTAGAGGCCTTGCGTACGGTGAGAGTCCAGAATTCTGGCGCCAGCGAAGCCGTAATCGCTGATTCAGCTTGTTTAATGCCGCTTGACCTCTGGCGCTGCGTTGAATACAGTGAGAAGCCGTCGGGCCGGGAGGCGCAGGGTTGGCGCCAAATAAAGCGGCTTCAAAGAAAGAAATTCATGAGGCACATTCGATGATAAGTGCGAAAAGTACCTTCCGCAAGACGGGGCTGCGCCAGAAGGCGCAACTGATGTCGGCATCAGAAATTGAGCGCACGCTGGTGCGCTTAGCGTATGAGATTGTCGAGAAAAACGGCGGCGTCGAAGGTTTGGGATTGGTCGGAATTCGCCGTCGCGGCGTACCCATCGCGGAGCGCCTGGGTAAGATCATCACCCGCATCGAGAACGCTAAAGTCCCGGTTGGCTCATTAGACATCACTTTCTATCGCGATGATCTTTCGACGCTTGGGCCCAAGCCAGTCGTGCAAGAGAGAGAGATTGGGTTTTCGATTGAGGACAAGAACATCGTTCTGGTGGACGATGTGCTTTTCACCGGACGTACGACGCGGGCCGCGCTGGACGCGCTCTTTTCGCACGGCAGACCGCGACGAGTGCAGTTATGTGTGCTAATCGACCGCGGACATCGCGAATTGCCAGTCGAGGCTGGCTTTGTCGGCCGCATTGTTCAGACCACGATGAATGAGGTGATCGAGGTCAAGTTAACTGAGATTGACGATGCGGAGAAAGTTCTCCTCATGGAGAGATAGGATCCCACGAGAATTGCGGCCGGAAAATGAAAAGGACGGCGGTAAACCCGCCGTCCTTTCTTCTTGGAGCGATCGGCTAAGACAATCTGGTGCAGATCGCCTTTGTCTGCGTGTACAGGTTAATGGCGTCGTGCCCCATCTCGCGGCCCCACCCGGATTGTTTGTATCCGCCGAAGGGCAGCGCCGCATCGAAAATGTTGTAGCAGTTGATCCACACCGTACCCGCATGCAGCTGTTCTGCCATGCGGTGGGCTTTGCTGATGTCCTGGGTCCAGACGGCGGCAGCCAAGCCGTATTCGCTGTCGTTGGCGCGCGGCAGAATTTCCTCGGGGTCGTCGAACGGCATCGCCGCTACCACCGGCCCGAAGATTTCTTCCCGCACCACCTTCATGTCTTCGCGAGCATTCACAAGAACGGTGGGCTCGACGAAATAGCCCTTGTCGCCTTTTCTATGACCTCCAGAAAGGGCGGTGGCGCCTTCTGAGAAGCCCGCCTCCAGATAGCCGCAGACTCGGCTTAACTGTTCCTGGGAAACGAGCGGTCCCATGTTCGTTTCCGGATCGAGGCCCGAGCCGACATTGATTTTCTTCGCTTGGTCGGCAACGCCTTCCACCACTCGATCGAAAATCGGCTTCTCGATGTAGAGACGCGATCCGGCACAGCAGCACTGGCCGTGATTGAAAAAGATCGCACTCGCGGCCCCGGCGATCGCAGACTCGAGGTCAGCGTCTTTGAACACGACATTCGGAGACTTGCCGCCAAGTTCCAGCGACACCTTCTTCAAGTTGCCGGCCGCGGCGTGCACGATCAGCTTCCCAACTTCCGTAGAGCCCGTGAAGGCTATTTTATCCACGTTCGGATGAGCCGCCAGCGCCGCGCCTGCTGTCTCGCCGTAGCCTGGCACGATATTTACCACTCCTTCCGGGAACCCGGCTTCCGTGATGAGTTCGCCAAGACGCAGCGCCGAAAGCGGCGTTTGTTCCGCCGGCTTCAACACCACCGTGCAACCGGAGGCCAGCGCCGGACCCAGCTTCCACGCTGCCATCAGGAGCGGGAAGTTCCAGGGAATAATCTGCCCTGCAACTCCTACCGGCTCGCGCAGAGTGTAGGCAAGATACTTGGCTCCGGGCGTATACGGGACTGAGATCGGAATGGTATTGCCCTCAATTTTCGTGGCCCAACCCGCCATATAGCGAAACAGGTCGACGGCCAGCGGCACATCGGCGCCCCTCGCGATGGCGAGAGGCTTGCCGTTATCGAGGCTTTCCAGGTAGGCGAATTCTTCGGTGTGTGCCTCCAGCAAATCGGAAAGCTTCCAGATCAGGCGTCCTCGTTCGGAGGCGGTCATCCGCCGCCACGGACCCTGATCGAAGGCGCGGCGAGCGGCCTTCACAGCCTGTTCAATATCTTCCCGATCGCCTTCCGCCACCTGTGCCAGAACTTCGCCTGTGGCGGGATTGTAGGTAGGGAAAGTTTTGCCGGAAGCGGCGTTGACCCACTTGCCGTTGATCAACATTTTGCGTGGCTTTTCAACAAAATCGGCGACCTGCGGGTGAATCTGCGGCGACACTGCGATGCCCATAAATCCTCCTTAAATCTAGAACGAACATCAAGCCCGGACTTGCGCGATATGAAGCCAACGAGGCCCGGCAGACAAGAATAACGTCAATATGCTAGCCCCGAGTCAGAACAAAAGCAATTCCGCTTCGATTGGTCCTCGGACGCGCATGATGAGGCGTGGGCGACTGCAAGAAAAAGGGGTGAATTGTTTGCCCAGGGTTTACAATGGCGCACGATTTCGCGACGTCCTCGCGAAACCGTTTTCCGTTATGCCCAAGAACATGCTGCCCCTGGATGTACGAGCAAAACTGTTGCGGTACGCCAAGAAAGCGATGAAGAACGCCCACGCACCCTACTCGAAGTTCCGGGTCGGGGCAGCCATCCTGCTCACGAACGGTAGAATCTTTTCCGGCTGCAATGTCGAGAACGCTTCCTACGGAATGACCAATTGTGCCGAGCGGACGGCGATTTTTTCCGCCGTCGCGCAGCTTGGTCCGAAGATTGAGGTCCGTGCGGTTTCTGTGGTCAACGACCAGGGATCGCCCTGTTCGCCCTGCGGCGCGTGCCGTCAGGTCATCTACGAGTTCGGTCCCGACGCGACCATCTTTTTTCAGGGAGCCCAGGGAGCAAGACAGGCTCAGATCACCGAACTCCTTCCGGAAGGATTCCGCCTCCAGTGAATCCGACGCCGGCTTCAGCGCAGATTTTCCGTGCCGTCGACCTGATTCGCAAAAAGCGGGACGGCGTCGAGTTGTCCCGGAACGAAATCGAGTCTCTGGTGAACGCGTACACGCGCGGCGATATTCCCGACTATCAGATCTCGGCGTGGCTGATGGCGGTAGTGCTGCGAGGCATGACGCGTGCCGAGACCGCCGCGCTGACTGATGCCATGCTGCACTCCGGCGAAGTGCTTGACCTCTCTAACCTTCCTGCGAAGAAAGTCGATAAGCACTCGACCGGTGGCGTGGGCGACAAGACTTCGCTGGTGCTGGCGCCGCTGGCAGCCGCCGCGGGCGTGGCGGTTCCCATGATTAGCGGCCGTGGCCTGGGACATACGGGTGGCACTCTCGACAAACTCGAGGCCATCCCCGGCTTCAACGTGAATCTCACCATCGCTCAATTTCGCCGTGTCCTCGAGACCTGCGGTTGCGCCATGATTGGCCAGACTGCCGAAATCGCCCCTGCCGATCGCGAACTCTATGCTCTACGCGATGTAACCGGCACGGTGGAAAGCCCCTATCTGATCTGCGCGTCCATCATGAGCAAGAAACTTGCCGAAGGCATCGACGCGCTCGTCCTCGACGTAAAAACCGGTTCCGGGGCATTCATGAAAAGCGAAAAAGACGCCGCCTTTCTCGCGGAGCTCATGGTAGAAACCGGCGAGCGGATGGGCAAACGGGTGGTTGCGCTCATCACGGACATGGATCAGCCGTTGGGATGCATGATCGGCAATGCGCTTGAGGTGGTTGAAGTTGTGCAGGTTCTGCGCGGGGAAGGACCGGAAGATTTGCGCCAACTCTGCCTCGAGCTGGCGGGTTGGATGCTGCATCTGGGGGGAGTCTCTGATACGGTCGCTGAAGGAAGAAAGCAGAGCGAGATGCTGATCGCGTCCGGTAAAGCGCTCGACAAGTTTCGGCAGATGGTGGAACTGCAGGGCGGAGATCCGCAGACCGTCGACGATCCGAGGAAACTGCCCCAGGCTCGACATACGATAACCGTTTCCAGCCCGAAGGACGGATATCTCGCGTCCCTGCAGTGCGAGCAGGTCGGAACCGTATGTGTGATTCTCGGCGGCGGCCGCGAACGAAAAGAAGACTCAGTCGATCCCGCCGTGGGAATTGTGTTGCACAAAAAGATCGGGGATTCTATCTCGGCTGGCGAACCCCTGGCGACGATTTACTACAATGCAGAAACGCGTGCAGCTCGTGCCCGGCAACTGCTTGAAGAGAGCTATCAGATTACTGATTCGCCGGCGCGCGAGAAAAGGCCCTTGATCCATCGCGTGATCGGCAAACCCGGAGAGAAAAACTGAATGGGACGCTTCACTGGAATCCTCGGCCTCTTGACCATGCTTGGATTGGCCTATGTCTTTTCGAGCAATCGCCGTGCTATTCGCCTAAAAACTGTAGCGTGGGGCTTGGGTTTGCAGTTCGCCTTTGCTGTGGCAGTGTTGAGAGTCGACGCAGGACGGCGGTTTTTTCAGAAAGCCGGCGACGTCGTCAGTCACGTGCTTAGCTATTCTTATGTCGGATCGCAGTTTGTTTTCGGCGATCTCGGGAAGCAAGGTTCCCATCTCGGCTTCTATTTCGCCTTCCAAGTCTTGCCGACCATTATTTTCATCTGCGCGTTTTTTGCCGTGCTTTATCACTTCGGCGTGATGCAATTCGTCATTCGGATTGCCGCCTGGGTCATGACCCGGGTAATGGGCGCCAGCGGCGCGGAATCGCTCAACGTCGCGGCCAGCATTTTCATGGGACAAACGGAAGCGCCGGTGACCATCCGGCCGTTTCTGCCCGATCTGACACGCTCGGAACTCATGACGGTGATGACCAGCGGCATGGCGCATGTCTCCGGCGGAATCATGGCGGCCTACATCGCGTTCGGCATAGAACCCAAACACTTACTGAGCGCAGTCATTATGACCGCGCCCGGCACTTTGCTAATGGCGAAGATGCTCGTGCCCGAGACCGAGCAGCCGCGAACCGCCGGACGAGTTGTCATGCCCGAAAGGGAAGAGCAAACCGAGAAAGAAGAAAATCTGCTCGGCGCGGTCGCTCGGGGAACGACCGACGGCCTACATATGGCGTTGAACATCGCTGCCATGCTGATTGCATTCCTCGCCCTGATCGCGCTCGCGGACGGCATCCTTGGTGGAATTCACCATTGGGTGGCCTGGGTTCCGGAAAGTCTGGAAAAGATTTTCGGCGCTGTCTTCGCTCCGGTTGCCTGGGTCATCGGTATTCCCTGGCGCGACTGCGGGGTGATTGGAACTCTGCTCGGCACCCGCATGGTGCTGAACGAACTGGTGGCATTTTCCATGCTTGGCCCAATGAAAGCGGCGCTCGATCCGCGCTCTTTCACCATCGCAACGTTTGCCCTATGCGGCTTCGCCAATCTCAGTTCCATCGGAATCCAGATCGGCGGCATCGGGGCGCTCGCTCCGAACAAGAAGAGCGAACTGGCGCGGCTCGGAATTCGCGCGATGCTGGCGGGAACTATGGCAAACCTGATGTCAGCGTCAATCGCGGGCATGCTGCTTTAACACCCAATTGGCTTTTCGAAAAAGGAGTTCCTTCCGTGAAACAACTGTGCATTTCATTCCTTCTGATCCTGTTCTTAGTGCTGTGTTTTGCGACGCATGCCATCGCACAATCCGCGCCGAGGCGCGTCATCATCGACACCGATCCAGGCACAGACGATGCCATGGCCATCATGCTCGCTCTGAATTCTCCCGAGTTCAAGGTGGAAGCGCTGACCGTGGTGCCGGGCAATGTGGACGGACGGCAGGGACTGGAGAACGCGCTGAAGATCGTTTCGCTCGCGGGAAGATGCGACGTCACGGTAGCCGGAGGGGCGCAACATCCGCTGAACCAAAAGTTGATTACCGCACAGTTCTGGCACGGGAAGAATGGCCTGGCCGATGTCGAGTTGCCGCCTTCCAAATGCAAAGCGGATCCCCGGTTCGGTCCAGACCTCATCATCGAACTGATCCACAAGTATCCGCACGAGATCACCTTAATCCCGGTAGGACCGCTGACCAACGTCGCGCTTGCGGTCTCCAAAGATCCATCGATCGCGGCTCTGGTCAAAGACATCGTCATCATGGGCGGCTCGATCTCTGGTGGGAACGTCAATGGAGCGGCGGAAGCCAACGTCTATAACGACCCCGAGGCGGCGCAAATTGTGTTTAATGCGGGCTGGATGGTCACGATGGTTGGCTCCGACGTGGGCGAGCGGACGCTGATTACGCGGAAGTATCTCGCGGAACTGCACTCGTCCCACGGACCGCAGAGCGACTTTATCGCCAAGATTGCCGACTTCTACTTGACCCGCAGCGAGAAGAGCGGATACAGCGGGGCCGCGATGTATGACCCGCTGGCGGTGGGGATTGCGCTGGATCCCACTCTGGGTACGCTCAAAGAGATGCATGTGGACGTGGAGACCAAGGGTGACTTTACTCGCGGAGAAACCGTGGCAAACCGGATGGGCTCAAACGAGAACAACGTCTTGCACGGAGACCATTACGAGATCGAGGGCGTCATCGATCTGAAGCCGAATGCGCGAGTCTGCCTGGCTTCCGATGCCGACCGTTTCTTGCAGATGTTTGTGAGCCGGATCAGGGGGAAATAGGCCGCTTAGCCGTTCGCACGCGCGATCAGAAAAATTGCAAGACCATAGAAGACGAACATCAGGCCGAGGTACGCTTTGGCACGAGGTCCCGAGTTCGCAAATTCCTTCCAAGCGAGAACTCCCCAGAGTGCCGCGACCATGGGAGCGGACTGGCCGATGGCGTACGAGATGGCAACGCCGGTGAAGCTCGCAGCAACCAGATTGAAAACCGTGCCAACGCCCCAGATGCATCCACCGAAAAGCCCCAGCAGATGCCCCGCAGCAGGACCGCTGAAAAATCCGCCGAAGCTTACTGGCTTCCCTACCAGCGGATGCTTCATGAAATAAATATTCCAGATGAAGCAGGAGAGCAATGCTCCCAGGGTCAGGAACACAGCGGCGCTATAGGGTCCGAGCGGATTGCCGCGGGTCATGGCGTGCGTCATGAACGGGGCCCACAATCCCATTAAAACTCCTGACACCACGCATGTGATCAGGCTCTTTCTTGAGACAGAACGCCCTGTGGCCGCAAGACTCCCGTAGGCTTTGCCGTCCAACAGCACCGCGATGAACGCGCAGGCGACGCCAAGGGCAAGGAAAATGGCATTCCCTCTCGGCTGAAGGACATAACTGAGCACCGTTCCGACCACCAACGCGATTCCGATGGAAATGGGAAACGCAACGGCGAGTCCAGCCATGTCGATCGCAGCCACGAGCAAGAGATTGGCAAGATTGAACAGCGCTCCTCCGATCAGCGCGTTCACGATGTTCGACGTATCCGCCGCGTGGAGGTTGTTCAGAAAGCTGGAGGAATCGTGCCCTGCGCTCCCCATGGTGAAGGCGAGCACAAGGGAAATCAGAAAGATGCCGACGGCATAGTCCCAGTAGAAAAGCTCGAAACGGTAGCCCTTGACGCCCTTGTAGGTATTTGCCCACGACCCCCAGCAAATGGCGCTCGTGATCATCATCAACAGCGCAATGCTCAGACTCGAGGGTGTGAACATCCATTCTCCTTGAAAGACCTGTAAGAGCGAAAGCGTGTAACTCTACTCCTCTCGCCCTGACTCGACAAGCGCCAAGCAGGCAAGATTCCACGAACTAGCCGTTCACCTGCGAATAAGTTGACCGCCGGAGGAACTCTCCCTGTCCAGCACGGCCCAGGAACTTCTCGCCTTCCACCACCACGCGGCCTCGGGAGAGAACGACGTCGGGCATGCCCGTCACCTGGATGCCTTCGAACATCGAGTAATCCACTCGCATGTGGTGAGTTTCGGCACTGATTGTGTGTTTGCGGTTGGGATCGAAGATGACGAGATCGGCGTCGCTGCCAACGGCGATGGTTCCTTTGCGCGGATACAAGCCGAAAAGCTTTGCCGGAGTCGTGGAAACCAGCTCCACAAATCGATTCACGCTGAAACGGCCTTGCGCAACGCCACCCGAGTAAATCAGGCTCATTCGGTGCTCAATGCCCGGGCCGCCGTTCGGGATCTTAGTGAAGTCGTCGCGTCCCATTTCCTTTTGCTCCTTGAAACAAAAAGGACAGTGATCGGTAGAAACGACCTGCAGGTGATCGCGTTTAAGACCGCTCCAGAGTTTTTCCTGATGCCACTTTTCGCGAAGCGGCGGCGTAAATACATATTTCGCGCCTTCAAAATCGGGCACGTCAAAGTTTTCGATCGAGAGGTACAAATACTGCGGGCAAGTTTCTGCATAGACGGGAAGGCCGCGATCGCGTGCCTCCCGAACTTTCTCGAGAGCCTCGTTGCAGCTCAAATGCACGATGTAGATCGGTGCTCCCGCCATCTCCGCCAATGCTATCGCACGCGACACGGCCTCGGCCTCCGCTGTAGTGGGCCGCGTGAGGGCGTGATACTTTGGCGCCGTCTTCCCTTCCGCCAGCGCCTGTTGGATGATGACGTCGATTGCGCTTCCGTTTTCGGCGTGCATGCAGATGAGACCGCCGTTCTGTGCGGTGGTCTGCAGTGCTCGGAAGATGCTGGCGTCGTCGAGCATGAAGACGCCGGGATAGGCCATGAAAAGCTTGAAGCTGGTCACTCCCTCACCTACCAGTGCATTCATCTCTTGCAGCTGACCATTGCCTATGTCGGTCACGATGCAGTGAAAAGAATAGTCGCAGACGGCTTTCTTCGAGGCTTTGTCCATCCACGTGTCGAAGGCTTTACGCAACGGCTGGTCTTTGTACTGAATGGCGAAGTCGATCAGCGTGGTCGTTCCGCCGAAAGCCGCGGCCCTTGTGCCGGTTTCAAAATCGTCGGCGCTGGTGGTGCCACCGAACGGCATGTCAAGATGCGTGTGAACATCGATGCCGCCTGGGAAAACACACTTTCCCGTTGCGTCCAGAACCCTCGTGGCGTTCTGTCGCGGAAGATCTTTGCCGAGGGCCGCGATCTTGCCATCGGTGATCGCAACATCCGCCACGTAGGTATCCGTTGCAGTCACCACCGATCCATTCCCGATGATCGTGTCGAAACCCATCGATCCCTCCACTCCGGCTGAGATGAAGCATGGCTAAGATGAAGAAGGAATTCTATGCTAAACTGCCGCACCTCAGTTCCTCATAATTCTTGGGAGTGATGAAAGAGGCTGCGCCATGCAGTTTGGCATCACGCTAAAGCCGGACATCTCGGTGGAGCGCATTCTCGGTTTGACGCGGCAGGCCGAAGCTGCCGGCTTCCAGTACGGATGGCTCTTCGATTCTCACGTTCTGTGGAAGGAACCGTACCCTTTGCTGACACTCATGGCCGCGAACACAGAGTGGATGCGGCTCGGCACGCTGGTCACCAATCCCGCGGTGCGCGATCTCACGGTTACGGCCAGCCTGTTCGCCACGCTGAATCTGATTTCAGGCGGCAGGATGGAACTCGGCATAGGCCGTGGAGACAGTTCGAGGCGAGTCCTCGGCAAGAGGCCGGTGAGTTGGTCGCAGTTGGAGATTGCCGTGAAGATTTTTCGCGATCTCACCGCCGGCCGCGAAATTGAATACGAAGGCCAGCCCACGCGCCTCACATGGGCGACGGTCTCTCCGCGAGTTTGGATCGCCGGATACGGGCCCAAAGTGCTGCACATGGCAGGCCGGGTCGCCGACGGAATCATTCTTCAGTTTGCCGATCCGGATTTGATTTCCTGGTGCCTTGGCTTCGTGAAAGAAGGCGCTCGCGCGGCGCGCCGCGACATGGGCCAGATCGAAGTAATGTCGGCAGCTCCGGTTTGGGTCTCCGATAATTTGGCAACGGCGCGCGAACGCGTGCGCTGGTTTCCGGCACTGGTTTCCAACCACGTGATGGATCTCATCCGGCAGTACAAGCCGGAAGACTTGCCACCGGCCCTCACATCGTACGTGCAGGACCGAGGCAGCTACGACTATCAGCACCACTGCGTGGTCGAAAGCGACAACGCGAGCTTTGTTTCCGACGAAGTGGTCGACCGTTTTTGTCTGGTGGGGCCGGTTGAGGCTCATCATGAGAAACTGCGCAAGTTGGCCAGCGCCGGGGTAACGCAGTTCAATTTGTATTTGATGTGCGGGGAGGAGGAACAAACTCTGGACATCTATCAGCGCGAGGTGTTGCCCGCGTTCCAGGAAACCGCGAAGACGAAACGCTGAAACTACGAGGGTGCCAGCGCCGCAAGCGCAGCCGGGCGCTGAAATTTCATCATCGCGTAATAGACCGCGAACGACACGGCAAAGCCCACGAACCAGGAGTAGTCATAAAGAACGCGCACTGACGGAACCGTCAGACCGATCAATGCCGTCCCGGCTCCCAGCGCAAGAGCAATCACAGCGCGCCAGTTGAATCCCTTGGAATACTCGTAGATTCCGCCGCGAAGATAGAGATCATCCACCTGCAGAACACATCGTCGCACCACGAAATAGTCGCAGATCATGATGCCAGCGACTGGCCCGAGAAAAGCGGCATAGCCACCCAGCCAGCCGAGGATGAATGTGTTGTAGTCCGCCAGCAGCTTCCATGGCATCAACGCAATTCCCATGAAGCAAGTAATCACGCCGCCGGTGCGGAAGCTGATTCGCCGCGGCCACAGATTGGAGAAGTCGTTGGCTGGCGACACGACGTTGGCGCCGATGTTGACATTCAGCGTAGCCAGCAGAATCGCGATCAGCGAGATCACCACTGCTACCGGCGAGTGAAAACGGCTGAGCAGTTGCACGGGATCGGAGATTGCCGTTCCATAAATCACGACTGTGGCCGAGGTCACGGCGATGCCAATAAATGCATAAAGAGTCATCGTCGTCGGCAGGGCGAGCGCCTGGCCGATGACTTGTTCTCGCTGGTTCCGTGCGAATCGCGTAAAGTCAGGAATATTCAGCGAGACCGTCGCCCAGAACCCCACAGTGCCGTTGAGAGCCGGAATCAGAAACTTCAAGAAGTCGGTAAAGTTGGTGAAGCGCGAAGGCGCGGCCAGCATGGGACCGAAGCCGCCCGCGGCATGATAGGCCCATGCCAAAAGCAGCAACCCAACTCCTAACAACACCGGCGCGCTGATCCCCTGCAGAATCCGAATGTATTCAATCCCCATCAAAATAACGGCGAGGTTGATCAGCCAGAACAGAAGAAAGCAAATGGCTGTGGCATAGGGGAAGCTCTTCCATCCCGGCGCGAGCGTGGCCAACAGAGTGCTGATCGCTTCGCCGCCAATCCAGGTCTGAATGCCGAACCATCCACATGCCACCAATGCCCGCAGCACCGCGGCCACGTTGGCGCCCAATACGCCAAACGAAGCGCGGGCCAACACCGGAAATGGCACTCCGTACTTGGCTCCGGGATGCGAGTTCAGCAGCATCGGGATCAGCACGATCACATTGCCGATAAAGATCGTCAGCACCGCCTGTTTCCAGTTCATTCCACCCTGAATCAGGCTGGCCGCCAGCATGTAGGTGAGGATGTTCACCGACATCGAAATCCACAGCGCCGCGAAGTTATACGTTCCCCAATGCCGGCGGTCGGCCCGGGTGGGCGCAAGATCGGAATTGTAGAGCGGACTGGATTCGATGCTTGATCGGAGTTGCGAAGGCTCGGGCGGCGTCATGGATTTCGGTCTAGAAATTTGGAAACAGACGTCACAGTCAATCTCTGCAACGCTTGCGCTTTCAGTCCGCTGCCGCGGCTTCTCCCGTCTGTGCGGTGAGCGGACCGTAGCTTTCCGGCCTGCGATCGCGGAAGAACTGCCACACTTTGCGGACTTCCCCGATCATATCCAGGTCGAGATCGGCCACAACCACTTCGTCTTTATCCCGGGTGGCCTGCGCGATAATTTTTCCCCGCGGATTGCAGAAGTAGCTCTTCCCATAAAATTCGCCGATGCTCCACGGTTTCTCCACGCCTACTCGGTTCACGGCGCCAACAAAGTAACCGTTGGCCACGGCATGCGCGGGTTGCTCCAGTTCCCACAAATATTCCGATAGGCCTGCAACTGTGGCCGAGGGATTGAAAACGATCTCCGCGCCGTTCAATCCCAGAATGCGCGCGCCCTCGGGAAAGTGTCGATCATAGCAAATGTAAACACCGACCTGCGCATACTTTGTCGCGAAGACCGGATACCCCAGATCGCCAGGAGTGAAATAAAATTTCTCCCAAAATCCGGGATGGCAGTGCGGGATATGGTGCTTGCGGTACTTTCCCAGGTAGCGGCCGTCGGCATCGACCACTGCGGCAGTATTGAAATAAACGCCGGGCATTTGCTCCTCGTAAACCGGAACGACGATCACCATGCGATGTTTCGCGGCGAGCTTTTGCATCAGGCGCACCGTGGGGCCATCCGGCACCCGCTCCGTCAGTTCATACCAGCGTGCATTCTGCTCCGCACAGAAATAAGGACCGTAGAAAAGCTCTTGCAGGCATAAGATCTGCGTTTTCTTCTTCGCAGCCTGTTCGATCAATTTCAAATGCTTGTCGATCATCGCCTTCCTGATCTGCGCAAGCGGGCGTTCCGCGCCGAGCGCATTACTGGCTTGAATCAAGGCACAACGCACGATTCGAGGCATCAGGCACGACCTCCAAGGAACGCAACTATAGCAGAAAATTTCCATCGGACAATGCCTGTGCGCCGCGTCTCCGTAAAGACCTAAAATGCGAAAGTGTCCTTACTCGCACCACCTGCCGTACAATGCAAGACGGTGTCAGAGGAGCACAAAAGCGGCTACCGTGTTGCGGACCGTCTGAGTGACGGCGCTCTAGAGAAATGCGTACCCGATGCAGGTGCGCCCATCGCTACGCTCTCCGGTCACCCTTTGCTCTCCAATCGCGGCATTCCCCTTAATCTCGACTGGGTGAAACAGGTTCGCGTGAACACAAGCGCCGTGGAACGCCGGGCACAAACGCACATAGCCCGGCGAACCGTCAAGAAGGAATGGCAAGCCGCATGGCTTTTACGCGCAATTTCCTGCATGGACCTCACAACCTTATCCGGCGACGATACGGAAGAGCGTGTGCGCCGGCTTTGCGCCAAGGCGCGGCGGCCGATTCAACAGGAACTTTTAAGACAGTTGCAGATTGAAGACCTCGATATCAAGGTCGCAGCGGTTTGCGTGTACCACCGGTTCGCCGACACCGCGGTTCGAGCGCTCGAGGGCAGTGGGGTTCGCGTGGCCGTCGTTTCCGCAGGATTTCCCGCCGGCCTGTCGCCAATGCAGGAGCGCGTTGAAGAAATTCGCCACTCCGTGGACGCGGGAGCTGACGAGATCGACATTGTAATCACGCGGGCGCATGTATTCGGCGGGAGATGGCAGGAACTGTACGACGAGATCGCCGAATTCAAGCATGCCAGCGGCCAATGCCACATGAAAGCGATCCTGGGAACGGGCGATCTGCTCACGCTCCGCAACGTAGCGCGAGCCAGCTTCGTAGCGATGATGGCCGGTGCTGACTTCATCAAGACTTCAACCGGCAAAGAATCGACAAACGCCACGCTTCCCGTTGGATTCGTTATGACGCGAGCCATCCGTGAATATGCCCAGGAGACCGGCATGGCCGTGGGTTTCAAGCCAGCCGGCGGCATTCGCACGGCCAAGCAGTCTTCGGAATGGTTGGCGCTTATGAAAGAAGAACTGGGAACTCCGTGGATGACAGCGGACCTCTTCCGTTTCGGAGCCAGTGGACTGCTGAACGACATTGAGAGGCAATTGGCACACTACGCGACTGGCCGGTACTCAGCTGATTACCGCCACCCGATGGCATAGGCAGAGATCGAGGAAGAAGGCGAAACGAGTCGAATGAGCATAGCTGAGAAATTCCTCACCATGGAATACGGCCCAGCGCCCGAAGACACGAAAGATGCGCTGCTCTGGCTCGACCGCCATCAACGGCGCTTCGGCCACTTCATCGATGGTGCGTGGCGTCCGCCGGTCGATGGCGCTTTTTTCGATTCGACCGATCCCGCTACCGGAGAAAAGATCGCAACGGTGTCCCAGGGATCGGCTGCGGACGTCGATGCCGCTGTCCAGGCCGCGCGAAATGCGCTTCCAAAATGGCAGTCTCTAAAGCCTCACGCGCGCGCCCGATATCTGTACGCGCTCGCCCGGGCCGTTCAGCGACATTCGCGACGGCTCGCGGTGCTGGAAACAATCGACAACGGCAAGCCGATCCGTGAGAGTCGCGACATCGATATCCCGCTCGTAGCTCGCCACTTCTACCATCACGCCGGCTGGGCGCAACTATTGGAAACGGAGTTTCCGGGCTACACGGCTTGCGGCGTGGTCGGACAGATTATCCCCTGGAACTTCCCGCTCCTGATGCTCGCCTGGAAAATTGCGCCGGCAATCGCTACAGGTAATACCGTGGTGCTCAAGCCTGCAGAGTTTACGCCACTGACCGCGCTGGCCTTCGCTGAGATTTGCCAGGAAGTCGGTCTGCCCGCGGGAGTCGTCAACATCGTCACCGGCGATGGATCCACCGGCGAGGTTCTGGTGAAGCATGCTGACGTCGACAAAATCGCTTTCACCGGATCTACGGAAGTGGGCCGCACCATCCGCGCTGCTACCGCCCAAAGTCACAAGCGGCTATCTTTGGAACTCGGCGGCAAGTCTCCCTTCGTCGTTTTCGAGGATGCTGACCTTGATAGCGCGGTGGAAGGTTTGGTCGATGGAATCTGGCTTAATCAAGGGCAAGTTTGCTGTGCCGGTTCACGCCTGCTGATGCAGGAGAGCATTGCCGAAACCCTTATGCAGAAGATTCGCGAGCGCATGAACGCGCTTCGTGTCGGTTCACCGCTGGATAAAGCCATCGATATCGGCGCGATCGTTGCGCCCGTGCAGCTCGATCGCATTCGTCGCCTTGTCGATCGGGGAATTGCCGAAGGCGCAACCTGCTGGCAACCGCAGTTGGAAATGCCGTTGCGTGGACTCTATTTCCCTCCTACGCTGTTGAGCAACGTGCATCCGGCTTCGGTAGTGGCGCAGCAGGAGATTTTCGGCCCGGTACTCGCTGCGATGACGTTTCGCACCCCTTCCGAGGCCGTTGAACTCGCGAATAACACCCTTTATGGCCTGGCGGCGTGTGTCTGGAGCGAGAGCATCAACGTGTCTCTAGAAGTGGCTGCGCAGATCAAGGCCGGCGTGGTCTGGGTGAATTGCACGAACCTGTTCGACGCCTCGTGCGGGTTCGGTGGCTATCGCGAGAGCGGCTACGGCCGCGAGGGAGGCCGGGAAGGCCTGCTTGAGTATCTCGAACCGTCCTGGTTCAAACATGCTCCTGCACTTCCCGCTGCGGGGCGCACACCCCGCGATTCGAGCGATAGCCAACAGCACACAGGATCGTCGATCGACCGCACGGTAAAACTCTATATCGGGGGCAAGCAGGCCAGACCGGATTCCGGCTACAGCTTCGAGGTGCGCGACAGCGCCGGCGAGTTACTGGGTGAAGCGCCGCTCGGCAACCGGAAAGATATTCGGAACGCGGTCGAAGCCGCGCGCAAGGCTTCGAGTTGGGCCAAGACGACGGCCCACAATCGAGCGCAGATTCTCTACTACATGGCAGAGAACCTTTCGCTGCGCCAGGAGGAGATCGCCCGTCGGCTGGCGGCGGTCGTCGGAGAATCGCAGGCCGAGAAGGAACTCACCGCCAGCATCGAGCGGATATTCTCCTACGCCGCGTGGGCCGACAAGTTCGATGGCGCGGTGCACAATCCGCCATCGCGGACCGTCGCAATCGCGATGAATGAGCCAATCGGGACCGTGGGCATCGTTTGTCCGAACGAAACTCCGCTGCTCGGCCTGCTCTCTCTTATCTTGCCCGTCTTGGCCGCAGGAAATACTGCTGTTGTGGTTCCCTCGGAAACTTACCCGCTCATCATCGGAGATCTCTACCAGGTTTTCGACACAAGCGACCTGCCAGGTGGCACGGTCAATATTGTGACCGGAGATGCGTCCCAACTTCTCAAGATCCTCGCCGAACACGACGACGTGGATGCAATCTGGTGTTTTTCGGACGAATCCAGTGCGGCGGCGGCCAAATCGTTTTCGGTTGGGAATCTGAAACAGGTATTCACCAATGAAGGCCGCTCCATCGACTGGTTCAATGCAAAGCAAGGGGAAGGCCGGTGGTACTTGCAACACGCTACTCAGGTGAAGAATATCTGGGTTCCCTATGGGGAGTAGGTAAGTTCCTTTTCTGAAGAAGCTCTATGGCCAAGCCCCCTCGAATCGCGGTGGTTGGCAGTGCCAATATCGATCTCACAACTTTCGCAGATCGGTTCCCGAAGCCCGGGGAAACGATCTTCGGCGAGAAATTCGATCTTGGATTCGGCGGCAAAGGCGCGAACCAAGCCGTGGCTTCACATCTCTGTGGCGCCGACGTATTCATGGTGGCGCGCGTGGGCAGCGATCTTTTTGGTCCAGCCACAATCGAGAACTTTAAGAAGCTTGGTATCGACACAACCCACGTCAAGCAGATCGAGGGCATGTCCAGCGGCGTTGCCCCGATCTTCGTCGAGCCCGACGGGCAAAACCGCATTTTGGTCGTGAAAGGGGCCAACGACGCGCTGAAGCCGGCCGACGTTGACGCCGCGGCCGAAACGTTGAAAGCCGCGGACTGCATCGTGCTCCAGCTTGAGATCCCGCTGGAAACTGTCTACCACACGGTTGCGTTCGCACGAAAGCACGGCATCCGCTGCATCCTGAATCCCGCTCCCGCGCAGCCCGTAGATATGCTCGAACTGACTGGCCTCGATTATTTTGTTCCCAATGAAAGTGAGGCCGAAACTATCACTGGAGTTGCTGTACGTAATGTTGACGATGCAAAGAGGTGCGCGGAGAAACTGGTGGCTGGCGGCATTCGCCGTGTCATCATCACCCTGGGAGCCAAAGGATCCCTCCTCGCGGGTCCTGACGTAAGCGAGCACGTGCATCCCTTTGCCGTAAGAAGCATCGACAGCACAGGCGCGGGCGATGCCTTCATCGGGAGTTTCGCCGTATTTCTGGCGGAAGGAGTGTCGGAACTGGATGCAGTGCGCCGTGCCAATCTGTACGCGGGACTTTCAACGACAGGCGTAGGCACACAAAAATCCTTCTACGACCGCGAGCGGTTCAACGCGGAATGGAAAGCCCGTTCGGGAAATTGAATCGACGCGGCATCGCTGCCGAAGAGCGAGTATCCCTCAACCGTGGCTGCGGATTTTCTTGTGTGCCAGTTCGGAAATTTAGCGCCGCCGAACGCCTTGCCAGTACCGAAAAGTCTTGACTTCGGAAGCAGCGGCAATTTATAAGCCCTCTCTACGGCCCAAGACCTCCCAAACATTAAAGCAGTCTTAAGATAGTGCTCTCGTCATTCTGTATGGGACCGCCGAAAGGTGTTGTAATGCTGAATAAGAAGATCCTGCTGGTCGCACTCTTCCTTTTCCTTGCAGCTTCCGCCTGTCCGCTCCTGTACGGCCAGGCAACCGGAAGTTTTTCGGGCACGGTCTCCGACAAAGCGGGTGCCGTGATCTCAGGCGCAACGGTGAAGGCCACCTCACAGGATACGGGTCTTTCGCGCGACGCAAGAACGGACGACTCTGGACATTACCTGATTCCCCTGCTGCCTGTGGCGCAGTTCACGATTCGAGTGGAGGCGCAGGGGTTTCAGACTACCGAACAGAAGGACATTCGGCTGCAAGTCGATGAGCATCGCGAAGTCGATTTCGCCCTCGCGCCCGCGTCGGTAACGTCGACCGTGGAAGTCAGTGCGACCGAAGTCGCCGTGGAGACTGCGAATGCAACCCTCGGGCAAGTCATCACCTCCGAGCAAGTCGCGGACCTCCCGCTAAACGGCCGCAATTTCGTCCAACTGGCGACTCTGACGCCGGGCACGACAGCATCAACCAGCCCTGTCAGCTTTTTCACCAGCGCTGCCAGCAGCGAGGCTGCTACGCGCGGATCGTTCTCGCTCTCCTCTGGCGGTTCGCGCGAACAGGAAACCGATTGGCTGCTCGATGGCAACGATAACAATCAGCTGGATGAAGGCGGGATCGCGATTTTCTCTTCGATAGACGACATCCAGGAGTTCAAGGTGTTGACCTACAACTACTCCGCGGAATACGGAGAACGCGCGGGCCCCACAGTGTTAGTTACGACAAAATCAGGATCGAACCAGTGGCACGGCTCTTTGTTCGAGTTCTTCCGCAACACGGACCTCGATGCCACTCGCTATTTCTTTACGTCTAAGCAAAAATTCAATTTGAACCAGTTTGGAGGTTCGCTGGGCGGCCCCATCCGGAAGGACAAAACGTTTTTCTTTGTCGACTATCAGGCCAAAATGCAGCGTGAGGGCGTACCCTTCACCGGCTTCGTTCCCACCAGTGGAATGACGACGCCCTTCGACTCCGCAGGGGACTACGACTTCAGCAGCGACCCGCTCGGCATCACGCCCACAAATCCTTTCGCAGGCAACGCGCCTTTTCAATGCGTAGCCAACACCAAGACGCCTGAGCCGGTAAATCCAGCCACAGGAATCCAGTCCCCTGGCCAAGCCTGCGCCACAATTCCCGCGGCTTTAGTCAATCCGATTGGCGCAGCAGTAGCTCAGCTTTATCCTGCGCCCAATGCGAACCCCGCAGGTGGCTTCAACTACTCCAACCAGCCGGTAAGAAAGCTTAACGAGGGCACGTTTGACGTCCGCCTCGACCACAATTTTTCCAGCAAGGATTCAATCTTCGCCCGCTTTAGTTACGACCAGGCAACGAACTTCGTGCCGGGCGGCTCACCCACGTGGTCGGAAGCCAACGCCTTCGGCAGCAACCAACACATCGAAAACCACGGGCGCAATGCGGTAGTCACGGAAACCCACGTCTTTTCCCCGAACTTGATCAACCAGGCCACTGCCGGCTACAGCCGAATCTTCAACCACATTCTTTCGTATGGCACGGGCACGTGCGAAGCCGCGCAACTCGGCATTCTCGGCGCCGATCTGGCCAGCTCGTGCGATATCTTTACCGGTTACCCCGCGAGCCTGAATCAGTCTCCCCAGGAATGCGAAAGCTGCGGCATGACTTCGTTCCAAATGTCCGCCTATTTTTCTGTGGGTGATCGCGGATATGCTCCTTACCAGGGCGGAACCAACGTCTATTCGCTTTCCGATACGCTCGACTTGATTCACGGCAGGCACGAGATTCGGACCGGACTGGTATTTCGCGCCAATGAAATGAATGTAAGAAACAACGCGTTCCAGGACGGCTATGTTGTAGAAGCCGGCACCGCGACCGGCGACGACATCGCTGACTTGCTGCTGGGCAGCACGGGCGTTTTTGCGGCCCACGATCAAACATTTCTTGGAGCTACCACGGGCCGCCGCTGGAAACTGTTCCGTCCCTTCGTGCAAGACAATTGGCGGGTTACCAACAATTTGACCTTGAACCTTGGATTTGCCTGGGCTTTGGCGACGCCCGAAACCGAGGAGGCCAATCGGCAGGCTAACTTCGATATTGCAAGCCTTAAGTGGTACGTGCCATCAGGCAGCCCGGGGATAAGCGGCTGCACAATTTGCGTCCCTACGAATGGGGCTGCAGGCATTCAATTCGACAAAACTGCTCTCGAACCGCGAATCGGATTCGCGTGGAAACCCATGGGCAGCGAAAAAACGTCGGTCCGTGGCGGATATGCGATCTTCCACGATTCGGCGTGGAATCAAGGCGGACAGGGGCTCTGGCAGAATCCGCCGTACTACGCGGAAGTGGATCCCGATAACTTTCCGAATGTACTGTTGACTCCCTTCTTCAGTTCAACAGGCCTCTGCAATCCCACGCCTGCACCGGGCCTTCCCGCGGTGTACAACACCGAATGCGGTCTCTCTTACGGCTTCCAGCAGGACACTCCCGCAAACGCGTTATGCCCTCCAGCGGGCATCCTTACGTCGCCCGTGGACCCCGGATGTTACTCCGGAAGCATTCAGTCTGAGAATCGCAACTTCAAGCAGGGGGTGGTCCAGCAATTCAATCTGAACGTTGAGCGCCAGTTACCGGGGAATGTAGTGCTGACGGTGGGCTATGCCGGCTCCCGCAGCGCGCACATTCTGGTGAGTCAGTTAAACGAAAACCTGGCGTCGCCCGCCGCTTGCCCTGGCGGCTTTGATTTCACGCCCGGCTCCACTTACAACGTGGGCTGTAACTTCCCGTCGTTTCCCTACGCTGCACCTTTTCAGAGCGTCGACACCAACAACAGCATCGGCGCCGCCCGTTACGATTCGCTCCAGGTCAAGGCCGAGACCAAGAGCGCGCGGCATGGCCTCTATGCTCTCATCGGCTATACCTATTCGCGCAATTTCGATTCCGGTCTCACCGATGGCCTGGGTACCAATCCCGGCGCGATGTACTATCCCCTCCCCGGATTCAACAAGTTGGATTGGGGCTTGTCTCAGTTGAACCTCAATGATAGTCTCACCGCCAGTGTCCTCTACGACTTACCGTTCGGCAAGGGCAAGCGTTACGGCGGCGGCTGGAGCGGAGCCACCAACGCCATCCTTGGGCATTGGCAAGTGGATTTGATTGAAAGAGCCACGTCCGGTTTCCCGCTGTTCGTGGTCGATAGCGCCGATGAGTCAGGCGTCTTTTTCTCCTATAACGGAAACACCTTTCAGCGTCCGAACCAAGTGGGCGACCCCAACAAGGCCGGCAACGAAGGCGGCAATACTGGCTGCCCTACGCAGATCCACACACTGCAGCATTGGTTCAACCCCTGCGCTTTCGCCCAAGCCCCCGCCGGGGAACTCGGAACAGCTCCCCGCGCGCCCGTGTATGGCCCTCGTTTTGTGAACACCGATTTCTCAATAATCAAGGACTTCCCGTTGCCCTTCCGTGAGGCAATGAATCTGCAATTCCGCGCTGAGTTCTTTAATCTCTTCAACCATGCCCAGTTCTACCTGGATGGTGTCGCCGGCTCAGGAGAGCAGGACATAAATACTCCCTCCAGTTTCGGTGTGGTCAATAACACGGTTAATAACCCGCGTCTGATTCAGTTTGCTTTGAGGCTTAATTTCTAAGGCGCACTGAATCGAGTCTCTTTATGACTTAGGGCAGACTGGGTTTCACTCAGTCTGCCCTTAGCTTTCCGGTCCGGAATCTGCAGGAGGAAAGAGGAATGATGAAACGCCTCGCGCGAAAGCTCGCTTTGACAGTTGTGTTTCTTGGTCTGCTTGGATGTTCTTTCGCATCGGGCCCGCAGAGGCGCAAAGTGATTATCAACGAGGATTGCTCCGGCCCCGGCGGCAGCAACATGCAAACACTCTTAGTCATGATTCAGTCTCCGCAGGTGGAAGTGCTCGGGATCACGGTGGTCAGCGGAGATCAGTGGCGCGACGAAGAAGTCGCGCACACTCTCCGTCTGCTCGAGATTATCGGCCGCACCGACATTCCTGTCGTGCCCGGAGCCGTGTTCCCCCTGGTGCGGCGCCGTGAAGAAGCTCAGCTGTGGCAGGAACGCTACGGAAAAGTAGCCTTTGCAGGCGCCTGGGATGATCGCTGGTGGCACGAGCCCTTCGTCGTGCCACCACCGCCGGAAGGCCAGCCCACCACCAAGCCCAGCGACGAAGACGCCGCGCATTTTCTGATCCGGATGGTGCGTAAGTATCCGCACGAGGTTACGATCTACGAGGGCGGCCCGATGACCAATCTTGCTCTTGCCATCTCCATCGATCCACAGTTCCCCGAACTGGCACAGGAACTGGTCTTCATGGGTGGGAGCCTGAGCCCGCAGACGGACAACCCCGAGTTTGCCAACAATCCACGGCACGAGTTCAACTTCTGGTTTGACCCTGAGGCTGCGCAGATTGTGTTGCGCGCGCCCTGGAAGAAAATCGTCTGCACCCCGACTGATATTTCACTCAAAACTCAGTTAACGCCAGCCATCGTTAAGCAGATCGAGGCCAGCGCGACCCCGCTGGCTCGCTACATCTCGCGTTTTGCCATGTATTCTCCCGGAGCCGACATCATGTGGGACGAGCTTGCGGCAGCCGCATGGATCGACCCAACTCTGATCACCAAACACGAGACTCGCTACATGGAGATCGACCTCGACCGCGGGGCGGGGTACGGCAACACGCTAACCTGGAGCGAGAAAGACTGGCCCAAGAAAGATAAGCCCAAACTCGCCGCACATCCGGTCGAGATCCAGATGGATTTGGATCTGGAAAGGTTCTACCGCATGTTCATCACTTTGATGAACGCGCCCACGCCCGCTGCACACTGATCAATTCAAGGCTTCTGTTGCGGCTGTGAAGCGGGCGGCCTATCGCGCAACTCGTAAACAAACTGTTGCACCTCGTGCCGCTGGCGCTCAATCTCCTGCGTTTTTTCTTTCGATATTTTTTCGTAGGTTTGCAGCTCGGCTTGCGCCTTCGAGCTTTCTCCCGACTGCCTGTAGGCCTGCGCCAGGCGGTAGTGCGCCTGTTCCATTTGTGGGGCGGATTCGATCGCTCGTCGATAGGTGGAGATTGCCTTGGCAAAATCTCTTTGTTCCGAATAAAGAATACCTAACTGCAGATAGCCAAGGCCCAGCTTCGGATCGAGACTGACAGCTTTCTCCAACAAGGATTTCACTTGCGCGAAATCTGCAGCATTTTCCGGAGATTTCCTCCGCTGCCGAAGGCTGACTGCGTAGTAGTAGTTGGCCAGAGCATTCTGAGGTTGCCTGCTGACAAACCGCGAAAGCCTTTCCACAATCGCTTCTGACGGCGCGGTTTCGGCGGCTTGCATTTTGCCCATGAACAGGTAGGGGTTCGGATCGTCGGGATTCAAGTCTGACGCCTCGCAAAGATGCTCAGCCGCGCGATCATAGGAGCCATTGGCGTACCAGGCCGCGCCGAGGGCAACCAGCATCCGGACGGAACGCGGAAACATGCGATTACCTTCTGTGAAGACTTCGATCGCTGGTTCAGCCGCCCGGTGCAGAAGCAGTTCCGTTCCCCAATCAAAGAGGTTGGGTTCGCTCGGGTTCAGTTCCGCGGCGCGCTGATATTCCCGGGCGGCTTCGAGAGAATTACCCAGTCTCTCTTCAGCGTCGCCCAGCAAACGATGCTGTTCGGCCTCATCCCCGTCCGTTTTGTTGCCAGAATCGTCCGTCCGCAGCGAAGCGGTCGCCTGTGCCATCGCTTCCCGGTTCCTGACAATCGTGTCGGACCCATGACCACCGAGATTCGTCGTATCGGTGACGCCCGCCACTGCGAAGTGGGGTTCGTCAAAAAACTCAGGCCGTCCCGCCGAAGAATCCTGCCGCTCCCCCGCTCTTGCTGACGCGAGCCTCAGGTCTATCGTTCTGGATTCTTTCCGCGCGAGAACGACGGGGCTGAAGGTTGTGTCGTCGTAACCATTCATTTCTGCGCGCAGAGCATATTGACCCTTGCGAAGCGCGGAGAAACGATAAGCCCCTCGTGAATCGGTGCGCTCGGTAACAGTCTTGCCCGCCTTGGCCTGTAAGCAAACCGTAGCGCCCACAACCGGGCGATTCCCCGAATCGCGCACGACCCCCTGCAATGTCGCTTCCCCTGCGGGCTCCGGCGGTATCTCAGGCGACTGTCCGCGAATCATGAACGGAGCGAACAGCATGGTCACCGCCAGCACCAGTGTTGCGATCTGCTCCCTCCGAATTTGTTTACTGTTCATAACCGCATACGCCGCACTGACAGAATAGTGTACACACCCACCATCATTGGTATAGGACTTGAAAGCCCCGCGCTCTCTGCGCTAAGTTCGTTCCGCAGCCGCGCTCGCCCCAACGCGAGCCGCAAATGATTTGCCACTTCCATCTCAGAGGCCTTCGATGAAATCTGCCCAGATCTACTTGACCACCGTGCTATTGCTGGCGACTTGCCTCACATGCTGGGGCCAGGAGAAGCGGAAGCTCATCATCGACCAAGACGCAGCCGGACCCGCTGGAACCGACCAGCAGTCGATGCTGCTTCTGATCCAGTCGCCGCAGACGGAAGTCTTGGGCATCACGGTGGTGACCGGCGATCAATGGCTGCACGAGGAAGTGGCACATACCTTGCGCATGCTCGAACTCATTGGACGTACGGACATTCCAGTCGTGCCCGGAGCTGAGTATCCTCTGGTCCGGCGAAAACAGGACACGGAAATCTGGGAGCAGCAATACGGCAGCGTTGCCTGGCTGGGCGCTTGGACGCCGAAGTTCTATCACGCGCCCGACCAGTTGGGAGACATGCCAGAAGGCAAGCCCACGACGCAGCCTGCCGATGAAGATGCTGCCCACTTTCTGCTCCGCATGGTGCATAAGTTTCCCCACCAGATAACCATTTACGAGGGCGGGCCGATGACAAACCTCGCCCTGGCGATTTCCATCGATCCGGAGTTCGCGGGGCTTGCGAAAGAACTGGTGTTCATGGGCGCCAGCCTCAATCCGCGAACTGACGACCCCGAATTCGCCAACGCCCCAACCCATGAATTCAACCTCTGGTTCGACCCCGAAGCGGCCCACATTGTGCTCGGCGCGCCGTGGAAGAAAATCGTTTGCACGCCGGTTGATATTTCAGTGAAAACGAGACTCACCTCCGACCTGATCGACCGCGTCAAAGCGGGCGACTTGCCCGCGGCGCGCTACATCGGAAAATATGCGCACCCGCGTGGCAGCTACAATTATTTATGGGATGAACTGGCGGCGGCCGCGTGGCTTGATCCGAGCCTGATTACAAAGAAGGAAGCGCGCTTTATGGACGTCGACCTGGACCGCGGCGCCGGTTACGGAAACACGCTGAGTTGGACCGATCACGATAAACCGAAGATCGAAGTCCCGCCGGTCGAAGTGCAGGATGATCTGGACCTTGAGAAGTTCTACAAGATGTTTGTCGATCTTCTGATCGCACCGACGCCAAACAAGAATTAGCGCCAAGTGGTTCCACGATCTTATCGCGGAAGTTGCGCCAGCATGTTCTTCGCCTGCGCGTGATCCGGATGCTGGTGTAGAAGTTCGAGCAGAACGGCCCGAGCTTTGTCCGGCGCGTCCTCCACACTGTAAACCCTGGCCAGGTTCAGATACGACTGATCGAAGCCGGGCGCAACCCGGATGCACTCTTCGAAACTCGCGACCGCCTCATCTCGGCGCTGGGTGCGTAGATATAGTATGCCGAGGTTGTTCAAGGCTTCCGGGTAATCAGGACGAGACTTCAGCGCCCTTTGCAGATAGTCGTAAGCGCGCACTGCGTCGTCGCCTTGCGCAAAGACCATCCCCAAACCGTAGTTCGCCTCGGAATCCGCGGAGCTGACCTCAAGAGCGCGCTCAAATGCCTTGCGAGCTGCTTCCCAATTCTTCTGCAGGCGATAGGCATTGCCAAGATTGTTGCGGGCGATCAGGTGATCGGGACTCAGTCGTACCGCCTCTTGAAAGTACCGTATCGCTTCGTCCGTGCGATTTTCCTGTGTGGCGAGAAGTCCAAGATTGTTCCAGGCGTTCGCCAGAGTATCAGGATAGCTTGCGCGGAGTTGAGTCGCGCGTTCAAAACTCTCCCGCGCCTCGGCTATTTTCCGCTGATTCAAGTAGGCGCTTCCCAGGCCGTAGCAGGCCTCGGCGCTCGATGGATCGTCCCGAAGTGCAAGCTGGAACGACGCTGCGGCCTGATCGAAATATCCGCGCTGAAAAAACATAGAGCCGTAGGTGAGATAGTTGCGCCCAAACTCATACGTCGCGCTAACGCCTGGAAAAGGCAGCGCCCGCGCCAATCTCTCCGCAGCCGTTCGCGGAATCTGCTGAAAATCTTGCTCCACATGCTCCCGATTCACGGGTCCCGAATAGACCTTAACGATCTCTCCTTTCTCATCGATCAAGAAGGATGTCGGCAGCCCAAGATCACGATGCCGGTCAAACAGGTAACGGTAGAGAATGTTGTAAATGCCGGCCACGTCGTCCGTTCCGTGAAGGATGGGAAACGAAAAGCGCCGCTCGCGAGCCAGCGCTCGCACCTTTTCGGCGTCGGCAGGTTCGTCAACATTCACGGCGACCAGTTGAAGACCCTGAGCCGCCCACTGCTGATGCGCCCGGTCGAACACTTTCAGGTCTTCCTGGCAATGCGCTGGCAGTGTGAACCAGAAATTCAGTAGCACCGGCCTTCCGCGCAGACCGGCCAGGGTCCGCACTTGTCCAGACAAGTCGGCGAGAGAGAAATCCAGTGCGGCTACGGGCGCGAGCAACCAGGTTTCAACCGTAGAGGGGAGTGGGTCGCTCACTTGCACCGTGATTGCCGCAAATTGGGCGGCAGCTGAGGGTTGCGGCTTGAAGGGCTCCATTCGAGAAGGTTCCGCCCCTTCTTCCACCCACACCCTGTGGTTCTGCGGAAGGCCCTGGATCTCCTGCACGTGCCCGCTCGGCCAACGGATCGATGACCGCACAGGGCCTTTAGCCTCTCCCAGGCCGAAAAATACTTCTTTGCTGTGCTGGGACAGAAATCCCGACCCGGCTTGCAGCATGCGAGTCTGCCGGCCCAATTCAGTTTCCACCGTAACCGCTGCGCCGATGGCGTCACGATTGCTTTTCGAGCCGCAGAGGCAGAACGCAATCGACGGAGGCAGATTCTCGATCACATTCTTCAACACTCGCAACTGCGGACCGTTGCGGTTTTTCAGAAATACCTCCTGCCGCCCGTCATGATCGAAATCCGCAAGGGCAAATGCCCGGCCGTCTTCGGCGAAGTCCATCCCAACTGCGCCAGAAACGTCGGAAAACGTTCCTTCGCGGTTGTTCGCATAGAAAACATTCCGCTCGAATCCGCTCCAGGTACCGTCAGACCGGATGAGGTCGTTGATGGCGCTCCACCCTTGTTCGTAATCCTGCGAAGGCCGCGCCTGATTAGGTGATTTGGCAACCACCTGTCGCCAGAAAAAACTGTTCAGATCCTGGCGCGAGGTGCCGGAGACCATTCCATTCGCGATATAGAGATCGGCAAACCCGTCATGGTCGAAATCGAATGCATCGCTCGCCCACGACCAGCGGCCCATTCCCACTCCGGCAGAGTTCGTCCTATCCTGAAAAGCGCCTCCGCCATTGTGAAATAACGAGTTGCCCATGGCGTGCTTTCGGTAGAGTGCGCGAACTTCCTCGGGCGCATCCTTCTTAAATATTTCTTGCCCGGAAACGCGCTCTCCCGCAGCCGTCCACATATCGGCGACGTAAAGATCCTCAACGCCGTCATTGTCGTAATCGAGCCAGCCAACGCTCATGCCCGCGCCAATGTCTTCAACATCTGCCTCCTTAGCGACATCAGTGAACGTCCCATCGCCGTTGTTGCGGTAAAGATTCTTCCGGCCGAAATCGTTCACCACGTAAAGGTCGGGCCAGCCATCGCGATTGAAATCGCCCCACCCGCAGCCGAAACTGTAGCGCGTGTTATTTTTATCGAGGCCCGATTCCGCCGTGACGTCGCGAAATGTTCCGTCGCGATTGTTCCTCATCATGAAGTTGGGAGGACCATTGTTGGCATCGTGATAGGGCACGGGATAGTTGTACTGGCCCGTTCCCTGGTAATAGGCGTAGAGACAAAAATAGATGTCCAACCAGCCGTCACGGTCGTAGTCGGCAACCGCCGCGCCGGTAAAGGTTCCCTGCGCCGGATTGGCGAACTGAAACGCGTCAGCCTTCCGGCGAAACTTCCCGCCGCCTTCGTTCAGGAACAACAGCGGCCCGTCGGCACGCACCACGACTACATCCTGGCGTCCATCGTTGTCGAAGTCGGCGAAGAGCGCGCAGGCTGAGTTTTCGAGGATTCCCAGACCCGATGCTTCCGTAATGTCTTCGAACGTTCCATCTCCCCGGTTTCGATAAAGCCGGTTCGGCAGACCCGCTGGCTGGCAAACGTAGAGATCGTCGAAGCCGTCGTCGTCGATGTCGGCCACCGAGACTCCATTGTGTCCGTAGATGTCGATGCCGCTCGCGCCGTCGAGAACCGTTCGCCAGTAGTCAGCGCCCCGAAGCATCTGGGCGGAATACGAAGCGTTGCCGCCCAGAACCGGCACGGCAATGTCTACGAAAACTGGAGAGGTGGAGCGGCTTCTTGTCTCGTCAAGCGCCTGCCAGCGCCGCAGCCGGAACTCATCGGGTGCGGAAGAAGACAGATAGGCTACCCATTCGAGATCCCAGCACCCCACGCGCTGCTCGCGGTGGAAACCACTGCCGGCGCCCACTATTTCATATCGCACGCGAGTCTGCAGCCGCTCAGGAAGCCGCGAAGCAGCCGCGGGGATCGCTTCTATCTTCGTCACTTGAAATTCCGCGGTCACGATTTTAGAGAAAACACTCATGTCGGACCGCAATTCCCGCAGAAAGGCATCTCGCCCGAGATTGGTCTGGGAGGTGAACCTATTCCGGTGGACTTCAATCGCCGATCCTGAACGTACGAGCCGCGACGCAATCGGCCGCAGGGACGACCCCGAAAAATCCAGAGTAAGCACTCTATCGATCCCGCGCATGTCCCGCGGAGATTGCAGCAAGCTCGAACTCCACTCTGCAAGAATCGCCGCAATCTGGTCGTGGTACTTTTCGGTGACGAATTCGTCCAGCCCGGCTTGCGTCTTGAGCAGCAGTGCATCGAGCGGTCTCTGCACTCGATAATGAGGGTGAAGGTGGAACTCGTCGACTGACGCGAATTCAATCGAAGAGTCGAAGCAGTCGTTGAACGGGAAACCGATTCCGCGCAGGCTTGCCGGAACCAGCGCCACCGCAGCCCCCTGACAGCAGCGGACTAGAAAATTGCGGCGGCTCGGGTCTACCCGATGAAAATCGACCGGATGACGCGCCTTCCCTGCCCGACTCAGAGCGATGCCCCCCGGACATTCACGTGTAGGACCGAAATCTAACAGCCACACCTGAGCCCGTCAAGGTTGGGCAGCGGGTCTGGACCGAAGTCTTGTCGCTGTCGGATTTGCGCCTCGAGGAGCCGCTTATTTTCAGCAGATAGGCCTCTGAGATCGCCAGAACCAGCCAAGGCCCAGCTCAGACACTCGACCCCATTTAAGACCATCGCGGGAATCAACCGCATCCGTCCCGGACAGGGAACTGCAGTTCCTGAGGACGAGCATTTGCCTTGACCCAACGTTTGACAGCCAGCTAGCGTTTGAAAGCGAGCTCCGGGTAACTTGCAGCGCCGCAGAGAGACGTTCCAAACAGGCCGGAATCGGCTGCGCGGCCAGTCTGAAGAATGCAGATCACTGTCTCCATGTACTTGTGAAAGATACTGAAAAGATATGAGGTTGGTTATCAGATGGGAACTTTAGTTTCAGCGCCTTCGGGACCGGTGGCCGCGGTTTTCTTGCTTGCCGAGAATCGGCTGCTGCGTGAAGCCTTGTTGCGCATCCTCTCGAAGAAAGACGATATCCGCGTGGTCGGCGCCGGATCCTACAATCTTGAGATATTTCAACAGATTGTCTCCACGCGAGCCAACGTCGTGGTGCTTGATTCGGTCTCTCCGGTTCTATCGCAAAGGGGGATAGTTCGCGAACTGCATCAACTCGACCCCGCGATAAGACTTGTAATGGTGGGCATGGAGGCCGACGCGGCCGTTTTTCTGCGTGTGGTGCAGGCGGGCGCGCTAGGCTACGTGCTGAAAGATGCTTCCGCTATCGAGGTGGCCCGCACCATCCGAGCGGTGGCGGCGGGCGAAGCGGTGTGCCCGGTCGCGCTATCCGCCGCACTATTTCAATGGGTGGCGCGGCATACGCCCGCCATTCCGAGCTTGCGCCTCAAGAACAGCCTTGGCCTCAGCCGCAGGGAGCAACAACTAGCCGGCCTGCTGCAACAGGGACTGACAAACAAGGAAATGGCGAGCCGCCTCAACCTCTCCGAACAAACCGTGAAGAACCACGTGCACCGCATGCTGCGCAAGCTCGGAGCCCCGGACCGGCTGACAATCGCGGAACTATGCCGCAACGAGGGCCTGAGCGCTTAGCCACCGGCCCCTGGCGACTGCGCGAATCGTCCGCGTCCCCAGATAGAAACAGGATGCCCTTCCCTCACCGACTCGGTGTCAAATAGTAAGGTCTCTTCCGGACAAACGAGGTAAGATTGGTCGGGGAGAGAGGATTTGAACCTCCGACCCCCTGGTCCCGAACCAGGTGCTCTACCAGGCTGAGCCACTCCCCGACGAGGCTGCGGGCGACCACTAAGGAAGCCCCATCCACCCGCTCTTTTTCCGTGGGCATTTAAGATTATAACATTGCTGCCCTGGCTGGTTCTGTCCCGCTTCTCGCCCGCTTGTCGATACACCTTTCGCGCTACACTGAGGACGCACCGGAATCTGATACTAGCGATCTGGCGCATAACGATCTGAAACGATCATGATCTGAATCAATCATGACCTGAACCGAACACACATCCGAACCGGTAACGACCTGACCACCCATGATCGTCCTCTGCGCTCATCGTCTGTACACGCCGCAGGTAGAGATACAGAACCCAATTGTCTTCATCGAGGACGGCCTTATCTCCGCCGTTTCTTCGCGCGCTGAACAGGAAATCCCGGCCAACGCCACGGTCGTTGATCTCAATCGGGGCGAGCTGGCCGGCGCCATTCTGGTGCCAGGCTTCGTCGACATCCACATGCACGGAGGCGCGGGAGTCGATGTCATGGCCGCCGCGCACTCCGAACTGCCGCGCTTAAACAGGTTCCTAGCCACACACGGCGTCACCGGCTACTTCCCTACCACCCTCGCGGCGCCGCTCGACCAGACTTGCGCCGCCCTGGAGCGAATCGCCGGCGCGATCGAAGCGGGAAAAGCTTCCGAGCCCGCCAACGGCGATGCCGTGCAGGCTCGCCCGCTCGGCGTCCATCTCGAAGGCCCGTTTCTCAGTCACCAGCGCCGCGGCGTGCATCCGCCCGAAAACCTGGTCGCGCCCAGTCTCGAGCTCTTTGAACGTCTCTGGCAGTCCGCCCGCGGGCACATCCGCATGATGACCATCGCACCGGAACTTCCCGGAGCGCTCGAAGTCATCGCGGAAGCCGCGCGGCGCAAGGTTTGCGTAAGCATCGGCCACTCCGACGCGGTCATCGAAGTCGCCCGCGCCGCGGCGAAGGCCGGCGCTCGCCACGCCACCCACACCTTCAACGCCATGCGGCCGCTCGATCACCGCGAGCCCGGCATCCTCGGCGAAGTCCTCACCAACCGGCATTTCAGCGCCGACATCATCGCCGATGGCATTCACGTCGCGCCCGAAGTCGTTCAACTCTTCCTGCAGGCCAAAGGCATCGAACTCGCCGTGCTCATCACCGACGCCACCGCCGCCGCTGGCATGCCCGATGGCATCTATCAACTCGGCCCCATCCAGGTCGAGGTCAAGAACGGCAGATGTACGATGAATGGCAAACTCGCCGGCAGCGTCCTCACCATGGACCGCGCCGTCCGCAACGTAACCCAATTCGCCGGCTGGAGCCTGCAGAATGCGGTCCGCGCCGCAACCCTGAATCCCGCGCGCGCCGCCGGCCTCACGCACCACGGACAGCTCGTCCCCGGCGCGGAAGCCAATCTCGTTGTCCTGAGTCCCAGCGGAGAAGTGCGGAAAACCATCGTCCGTGGCCGCGGATTCTAACAAAACTCTTCCGGCGGATGCCTGAACGCAGAAATATTGCTTGCAACGCATCGTGCTAGCAGCCTAGCGAGCTACGTTACAAGTGGACAAAGCGGAAACGTTAGGCGCTTAATTCGGCTTGCGTTCCTTCGCTTCGGCCAGGTAGCGCAATAACACGGCCTCGTCAGCTCGGGTGAGCTGATCGAGAAACGACGTGTCCACCTTGCCGTCTTCGACCGTCTTCGACGCATTCGACTGGCGCAGCTTATCGCCCAGCTCGGGGTCGTTGCTCATCACCTGGGTGTAGAACCACAGGAAGTGGCGCATCTGGTCGAGCGCCTTGCACAGCACCTGGATGGCTTCTGTCTCGGGCAGCGCGCTCAAAGCTTCCATCAATTCCGGATCGCTGGGCGCTTGCATGGCGGCGCAGTTCAGCTCGCGCTGAATCACGCGCAGATCTTCGGTAACTCGCACCATCCGTGTATGAAGGTCGTCCATCGATGTATCGATTGCCATGGGGATTGCCCTTTGAACATCTCATCGGCGAAGAGCAGCGGATAGATGTCCCACGATCATGCGCTTTGGTAATTCAAGCCAATTACTTTGGTCGGGCGACCGATGCCCGCAGCGTGATTGCGCTGAACTCGGCCACTGGCAAGGCTTTTCACGCGAATCGCAGGGCCGGCAGCCGGCCATCACAAGCTTCATCCCTTGCGCTAGTTCTCCCCGCAGGCACCACTGGTTCCAAGGTCACCACCGAAGGTTACGGAAGCCAACTCACGATGAGCGGGCTTTCATGAAATCCGCAATGTGTGATACAAACTCGCGATGGTGGAATCGCCTTCGATAGCCACGCCCCGTCACGAACTCATCCGTGCCATCGGCCGCTGGAGCCTGGTCGCGCTCGTCGTCAACTCCATCATTGGCAGCGGAGTCTTCGGCCTGCCCTCAACCGTGGCCGCTCTCATCGGCAACTACAGTCCCTACGCCGTACTCGCAGCCGGCGCCGGCATGAGCGTGATCATCGCCTGCTTCGCCGAGGTTGCATCGCGTTTTCAGCAAGCCGGCGGTCCCTACCTCTACGCCCGCGTAGCCTTCGGCCGCCTCATGGGCATTCAAACCGCCTGGATGCTCTGGCTCGGCCAGGTCGCTGCACCCGCTGCTAACGCCAACTTATTTGTGATTTACCTGGGCGAATTCTTCCCCCACGCCAAAGATCCGCTGCTCCGCGCCATCATTCTCACTCTGCTCGTAGGCCTTCTCACCTTCATCAACATTCGCGGCGTGCGCGCCGGAGCGCAAGTCAGCAATCTCTTCACCGCCGCCAAGCTTGTGCCCCTATTTGCAGTAATAGTTCTGGGCCTGTTCGTGCTTCAGCGCCATCACTGGACCATCGCGACCGCACCCATCGCATCCCCCAGCACCAGCCAGTGGCTGAAAGCCATGCTGCTCCTGGTCTTCGCCTACGGCGGATTCGAGACCGCGCTCGCGCCCATGAGCGAAGCGAAAAATCCCCGCCGCGACGCTCCCTTCGCGCTCTTCACGGCTCTGCTGCTCTGTACCGTGATCTACGCGCTAATCCAGTGGGTGGTCGTCGGAGTCCTCCCCGACGCCGCGCACAGCCAGCGCCCTTTGGCCGACGTGGCGCGCCTCGCGGTTGGTCCTATCGGCGCCGCACTTGTTGCCATCGGCGCGCTCATCTCTTTCTACGGATATCTCAGCGCAAAAATTCTCGCCATGCCCCGCGTCCCCTTCGCCCTCGCCGAGCAAGGAGACTTCCCCAAAGCCTTCGCCACGGTCCATCGCCGCTTTCACACCCCGTACGTCTCGATCCTCGTCTTCGCGGCCATGGTTTGGGGACTAGCTCTGCTCGGCGACTTCAAATGGAACGTAACCCTCTCCGCCGTAGCCCGCCTCCTCTACTACGGCGTAGGCTGCGCCGCCCTGCCCATCCTCCGCCGCAAGCAGCCCGAAGGCGCAAGCGCAATGTTCCACCTGCCTGCGGGAAATTTCTTTGCTGTGTTAGGCGTGATCCTCTGCGCGATCCTGGTAACCCGCGTGGATTTCGGCCAATCCCTGATCCTAGTCGCGACTATCGCGCTGGCGTTCGTGAACTGGGCCGTGGTCCGCAAGAAGGCGGCGAATTTATAAAAGGATTTCTTAACTTGGGCGTATGACGTAGCATCGTTCCGAGGGAGCGAGCACCGATGGCTATACGGAATCCAGGGAACGACGACAACCTCCTCAAACTTCAGTACCTCCGCCTACGAGACGCCCTCGGCGGATACTATTCAGGCAAAGGGGAACAGGTCCTTAACGTAGCCACGACCCTCCGCGTGCTAATTCACGATAAGCCCTCCAGCCGATCGCTTCTTTTCCGATTGAATCCCGACTACTGGGACTTAGCAATCTACGACAAACCACCGCTTCACCCGAGAGCCGTTTTTGCCGTCCGCACCCCGATTCGGATGACTGGCGGTGGAGAGAGCCGTATAATTCGACCGACATTTGGAGCCCCATATCAAATGGTTTCTTTACAACATTGGTGGAATAGCGACTATCAGCCGCTGGGGCCCCTTCGCCTGTCAAAAAGAACGATTGTCCTCAACGTGGCCGACAAAGACGGCGGAGCACATGTGGACGACAAGGTGCCCGACAGCCACGCCACTCTTTCTGATCCCCCATTTCGCTTCGGGATGGACAACGGGGGTCGACAGCTATTCATGCAGCCAAACATGGCATACGGCATAACGGCGCAAGCGGGGTGTGAAATGCAGGAATGTTTGGAGCGCCACTTTCCCCAGGTCGTATGATTGCGGTCGTGAGCGAGAGAATTCTATGGAGAAAATGACCGAAGCCGGTCTTGCGATTTTGGCCGCGGTCGGATTCATGGGGTGGCTCGGAGGCGGACGAAAATGGGCCTTTCGCTCCATGTTATCGGTATTTATCTTGGCCGGACTGGGGCTCGCCGGGATGCTGCTCTACGGTGCTTGGACGGACAGGGTGGCCGAGCGCCGAGCGAGTAAGATCCACGATTGCGCGGTCGCTAAGATCGCGCAAGCGAAGTGCCTTCCTGGGCAACGGCGCCCCGAAGGTCCAAATTCGCTGTCCGGACCGTGGGAGGATTACCAAAAGCCGGAGGACCGACGATTCCTCTGGAGCGACGAGAGATCGACCCCTAAAGACGCCAAGAAGAATCGGGACGCCCAGAAGGAGGTCACATGGGAAGTCTGTCCGCCATACATGCTCCTTGATAATCCAACGCCCGAGCAGGAAAACTCAGTACTCGCTTCTGCGGAAGATGAATGCGCCGGAGAAATCGACGCGAAGCGGAAATCCCTACATGATCAAATTGACGAATATAAGCGCCAGCACGCAATAAAGTAAAAGTAAAGGAACGTGCCGAGTGCCCCATTTTCACGTTCTTTGCGAGAAGTGGCCTTGGTCAAAGAGAATGCGCATCAGTCGAAGGCGCCGCGCCAGCGGGAATCGGAGGACCATCGAGACTGCGGGCGGCAAATTCGAGCACCGACCGAATCTGCTCGCGCGTCACATGAAACTGCTCGATGATCTCCTCTATGCTCGAACCCGCCTCAAGATTCTCAAAAACTATAGCGACCGGCATGCGCGTATCCTTAAACACCCACGCGCCATTGCGCTTGCCGGGAATGCTCTCCACCGCTGGACATTGTGACCAATCGAGAGCCGCCATGTTCTTTCCTCCTCTCAATCTTAACCCTTTACTACGGCCTCACGACAGCACCAAGCGGGGAAAGATCAACCGAAGATACCTAACTCCCGTGTTCCGCAACCACGGCAAACTTCACCCCAAGCGCCCGCAGTACAGAGTTGATAGTTTCAAAACGTGGGTGTGCACCTGCGCTCAGGGCCTTATATAGGCTCTCCCTGCCAAGTCCCGAGTCTTTGGCGATCTGCGCCATGCCTCGCGCCTTGGCCACGTCGCCGAGCGCGGCAACGAATACATCGGGGTTCGAGTCTTCGGCAGCCGCCGAAAGATATTCCGCAATAACCGCATCGTTGTCCAGATACGCCGCCGCGTCAAATGCTTTGTAAGTTGTTTTCTTCTTCATCGTTTTGCCCCCTTGAGCTCACGAGCCATCTTTTTCGCTTTGGCTATGTCTTTTGTCTGCGTAGCCTTCACGCCGCCAGCCAGTAAAACTATAGACGGTCGATCCCGTTCTCGTGTAATAAACCCGATGCCCTGCTCCCACATGAATACGCATCTCGAAAACGCCTTCGCCGATGGGTTCGCAATCGCCGAAATTCCCAAATGCAGCGCTGAGAAGGCGAGCCAGGATTCTGGCTTTTGCCTTTTGGTCGTCCAGTTTGGATAGCCACTCGTCGAAATCGGACGAGCGAACAAACGTATTCATGTCCTGCAATTGTATCCGAGTGGATACTTTTTCAAAACTAAATTTATGGGCCCAGTAAATGGCGCCTAGGTCGCCCTGTATCACTACGACGGGAAACAGATCGTGATCCTGGCGCTCCGCCACGGACGCGAAGCCGGATACTGAATTGAATCCTCGCTAACGCGACTTGGTCAAGCGCACAATTCCCTTGACTTGGATTTCCAAACCTGAAACCCTATCTCTACACGCATTGTTCTTTGACAATAAAACAGCATAGAGACATAAGTCCCGTGAATTCAATATTTTGCGGTCGAGTCGCTGATTCCAAAGCACTTAACTCCGCTCACGCCCAGCGATACTCGCCTAAGTCCTTTAATTGGAATATTTTGCGGCTAAGTTATTTGTTTCCAATATTTTAGCCAGATAAAGACCAGACCTTGCGCCGCAAATTGTTGATTCCAGATATTTTAGCTCAACGGTCTCCACTTTATTTTAATCTGCACCGATCTGCCTGGCAGCAGGTCACTACACTCCCCGCAGCTCCATCTCCAGCAGCGTCTTCTTGCGCTCTACGCCCCAGCGATAGCCGCTGATGTTGCCATCTTCGCGGACGACGCGATGGCACGGTATCGCGACCGCCACGGGATTCGTAGCGCAAGCGCGGGCCACGGCGCGGCTGGCAGTGGGTTGGCCAATCGCCTTGGCCACTTGGCCGTAAGACTGGGTAGCCCCGAACGGGATCGACTGCAGATACGTCCACACGCGCCGCTGGAATGCGGTGGCGCGAATGTCCAAAGGCAATGCGGCATTCAGTTCCCTGCCCGCCATCTTCGAGAGCAAGGCTGCGACCCACGTCTGCAATCCACCTTCATCGGGCTTGCGCACGGCAAAGGGAAACTCGCGCTTCAAGCCTTCCAGCAACTCGCCATCGGAGCGCGCGAACTGGATCGAGCAAACGCCTTTGTCGGTGGCTGCGATCAGCATGCGTCCCAGGGGCGAGTCGGCGCAGGTGTAGCGAATGGCGGCGGCGATCGCGCCGCGGCGATATTTGTCGGGCGTCATGCCGAGTTGCGACGCCGTCTTCTCGTAGAGACGGCTGCTGGAGCCGTAACCGGCGTCGTACATGGCGCGAGTCACATTGTCTCCGGCTTGCAGGTTGCGCTTGAGCTGGCGCATCCGGCAGGAGTCGGCGTACTCGCGGGGCGTGATGCCGAGCGCCGCCTTGAAGCGCCGCTGCAAATGAAACGGGCTTTGCCGGAACGCCTTGCCCAGGCGCTCGAGCGTGATCGGTTCATCAAGGTGCTGCTCGATATAGCGGCAGATCTCTTTCGCCGAATCGGATTGCGGATTGCCGCTTAACGCTTTCGGCCGGCAACGCAGGCAAGCGCGAAAGCCGGCTTTCTCCGCCCGCTCGGGACGAGTGAAGAACGTCACATTCTCGCGCCGCGGACGGCGGGCCGGACACGATGGCCGGCAATACACACCTGTGGTCGAGACGGCGAAGATGAACTCTCCGTCGTGGGCGCTATCGCGCGTGACGACGGCATGCCAGCGGCGCTCGTCGCCTGACTGATCGTCCCTTGGTCGATCGTCGGCGGCCTTGATCGAGTTGGAGTGCGCGACGGGCATTCCGCTTGGAGGTTCCTCTGCGAGTATGCCATTCGTTGCAGGCATCGGGAAAGTCATTGTGGTTGTCATGGTAAGGCCAGCCTATGGCGAATGCGAGCGAGCGGGCTATCCGAACCTTGCGGTCAAAGCGAATCAGCAATGGAGTTCTCGGCACCCGGTTCTCGGTACTCTGTACATTGCGCCCGCCGTTCGAAACAGTTTAGAGTTCCCGTGAGCTTTCCTATACTTATACTGATCGAGGGCAAATCCATGAGGAACATGCGTTTCGCGGCGGCAGGGACTTTTGTAGCTCTACTCTTAACCTCGGGCTTGGCGCAAAAGGCCGCGCAGCACCTGTTGAGCAGTGACGAAATTAAGAAAGCGGTCCCGGCGGAGTTTTTCTTCGCCGAACAGAAGGCTCCGACTCAGGTGCGCAATGCAGCGGGATTTCAGTTGGCCAACGGCAAGATGACGCTCGCCGCGCTGGTGGATGCGTCGGGATACTCCACCGCGATCCAGCAGAAATATCAAGGGATGCTGATTACCGAATCCAAGCTAAACATTGGCGGATCCGAACTTGCGCCTGGGCAATATGGGTTCGGGTTCGCGGGCGACAGGTTCGTCGTCATGAACGTGGCCAACGAAGATGTGTTAAGCGCGCCCTTCCAGACGGACGCGGAGTTGAAGCGAGCCGTGCCCCTGAAATTAGTGGAGGACGGCGCAGGCTACAAGCTCTATGCCGGAAAGAAGTGGGTCGCGATTAAGCCGGAGTAGGCTTCTCTCTTGCAGTTGGGTCGAAGAGTTGCTCAGCACGATGAATTCGAACACGTCTTCCACGGCCTCATCTTCCGACCTCACGACTTCCATATTAGAGAGCGTGTAAGGAAGCGAGAGCGGCCTCGACGTGTGCGGATAGACGCCAGCGAACTCGATGATCCCAGCTTAAGTGTCGAAGCCTAAGTTTCCCGACTCAATTCCCCAGCGGCTGGAACGGCCCGAGCACGTTTGCCACTCCGGAGCGCTTGCGCAATTCGGCGAGCAGGGCGCTGGCGGCGTTCGTATAAGTCTTGCTGGGGTCGGAAGAATCGGCCCAAACGGCGTCATAGACAATCTGCGCCGCCTCTTTCAGGTCGATCTGCAGGGCGGCTTCGCACACATCCACGCGCTCCTGCAGGCGATCGTAGCAAGGCTTGCAGATCGAGGCCGCCTCCGCGTTCTCGGCGTGATGTTCTCCCAGAGCGCAAACGGCCGGCAAACCGGCCACCTCCGCATGTGCCGCGAAAAGCTGCGACTTGAACTCTCTCAGGAAGGCCTCTCGCTCCTGCTCGACCACGGCGGGGTCAGGCACCGGCAGGGGTTCCGCGCCGGCCTGGGTTTTCGTATTGGGCAGGACGACGTTGGGGGAAAGCCGCTCTTTGCCCTTGCAGGTGGGGCAGATGTCGAGATTGGCGGGATAGTAGAGATGGCACCTGGCGCAAGGCATGCCGTAGCCTGAGGACTTGTGCATGGCTTCGCCCGGCGCGGCTGCGCTGACGCGCTCCGGCGTTGCGGAATTCAGGTGCCGCAAGTCCGTTCGGATGCCGCTTTCCGGCTGCAGAACCGGCTGCACCGGCTTCGCTGCCGCTGCTGGTGTGGATTGTGCCAAGTCCATGATCGATATCTCCCGAAGACCACGCTCCTTCGAAAAGGCAGGCGCGAATCTTCCGCCTGCGCGGCTGGCGCAGGTCTCCGCATTCAGTGTAAGTAAGGGTGCGGCACGAGTGAAAATGCCGGGAGTACAATGCCTGACACTGTCCCGTAGTTACCCCGGTGGTTACCGCGAGTTGGTCTCTTTCATCAGTTTCATGAGCTCGTCGCGGCGGGCGCGATAGAGCTGACGCTCGGGATCGAGCCGCGCCGCGGCGTCCAGTTCCGCCAGGGCTTCCGCATAGCGGTCCATGGTCATCAGGCATGCCGCGAGAGAGTAGTGGTTGTCGGAAGAAGCGTGCAGCCGAAGCGCTTCACGGAATTCCTTTTCCGCCGCCGGCAGTTGCCGCTGCTGGAACAGCGCGGCGCCGAGAATGTGGTGCGCTGCGTCGGAATCGGGATTGAGCGTAACGGCCAGGCGAAGTTCGTGTGTGGCTTCCTCCAGCTTTTCGTCGAGCAGCAGCGCTTCGCCCAGGATGCGGTGGTCGGAGGAACTCGTGGGGTTCTGGCGGACCGCCAGTTGCAACTCGCCGATGGCGCTGCCGTAGTTCTTTTTCGACATATAGGCGCGGGCGAGGCAGCCATGGCCCTGCTCCCACTCGGGGTGCTGGCGGTAAAGCTCGCGCAATTCGACGATGGCGGCGTCGAAGTCGCCTTTGTCGCAATAAGTATTGCCCAGGTTGTTGCGGACGGAAGCTTCCTCGGGCGCAAGCCGCTTGGCTTCGCGATATTCGGCGATGGCCTCATCGAGCTTGTTTTGTTCGTGCAGGATGAGCGCAAGATTGGAATGAGCTTCCCAGAAGGCCGGCTTCAGATGAAGGGCATGGCGATAGGCGGCGATGGCGGCGGGCAAATTTCCATCGGCGTGCAGAGTGATGCCCAGGTCGTAGTAGGTATCGGGGTTATCGGCATCGCGGGCAAGCGACTCGTCGAAGGCATGAACCGCCGCGGCGTATTGTCCGTTGGAATACAAAGCCAGCCCGAGGAACTGGTAGGCCTCGGAGTTCTGTGGATCCATGCTGAGCGCGGTACGAGCTTCGGCGATGGCGTTGGGAGCGTCATCTAGTCGATAGAAGATGTACGCCAGACTGCTGTGATTCTCGGGGAAATCGGGCATGAGCTGAGCGGCGAGGGCGATCTCATCGAAGGCGTCGTCCCAGCGCTCCTGCTGGCGGAGCACTGCGCCCAGAGCGAAGTGGAAAGCGGCGTTTTGAGGATCGGAGCTCACCGCCTGGCGAAGATTTAGTTCGGCTTCGTGATAGCGTTGGGCGTGAGCATCCGCGGCGGCGTGCAACAGGGACGCGGGAACCTCGGATGTCGCGGAACTGGCGGCGGCAGGGGGATTCAGCGAGGACCGCTTCAACGACGAATTTAACTCGGTAAGAGTATGGACCAGGTTCGCGTCGGCGCCGGCGGCTTCGAGTTGCCGAATCTGTTCCTTGCCGGGGACGCTTACGATTCCACGTTCTTGAATGAGCCGGACGAGTCGACCGCTGGGCACGCCCGCGGTGAGCCAGGCCATCAATTGGGCGGTGTTGACCGGCTGGCCTTCGCCGGAGTAGGCAGCGAGAGCAACTCCTCGAAAAAAGAGAAAAAGAAGAAAGAGAAAAACCGACAGGCTCTTGCGCTTCACTCGGCTCTCCGGCAGCGGTTTGGCTTGCTGAGTTGCGCTGACTGTTGACGCGACCTCGCCGTTGCCGTAGAACCGCTCGACCAACATTAGTCCGCCGATGGAGCCGGAGGTAAGGTCACGGAGGTAACGGGCTGGCTGACAGGACTGGGTTTGACTTCCCCCTGCCCATCCGGTAGCGTATGAAGAAGCAGAAGTGTTCTCCCTTGGAGGTTCCCATGCTTGAGGGTCTGTTTCAACCGACACACCTCATCATTATCTTTGCCATTGCCCTTTTAGTGTTCGGTCCAAAGAAGTTGCCGGAACTTGGCAAAGGACTGGGCGAGGGGTTTCGTGCCCTGAAAGAAGGCATGAAAGACACTCCTCCGCCGCAGGCTCCGACTGAGCAGGTCAAGGCCAGCGAGTCGAAAGAAACCAAGAGCTGACCGAGTTTGGCGCTCCGCTGGCAGTATCTTCACTGAATTAGCCGCAGCTTCGTCTCCGTTTTCTGTTCGTTCCTAAGGAATCCTGGGCCCGTTATCCAGCATGTGAGCTATAACTTCTGACTCTAAAATCTGGAGGTAGGTAGTGTTGCGGAAAGTCGATTTGATTGCCCTCTTTGTCTTTTCTATCGCGTCGGTGTTTATAACGTCGGCAGCTTTCGCCGATCAGATCACATTGAAGAATGGCGACCACCTGAGCGGTACGATCGTGAAGTCCGACGGTAAGGCTCTTGTTCTGCACACGGAGTTCGCGGGTGACGTTACCGTGCAGTTCGCGGCGATCACGCAAATCACCACCGATAAGGAATTGCACATCAGCACATCCGACAAAAAGACCGTGGTCGGCCCGGTCACCACCAGCGACGGAAAACTCGAGGTCGCCACCACGAACAACGGCAGGGTGGAAGTTCCGCCGGGGAATGTTGTGTTGATGCGCAATGACGCCGAGCAGGCCGCCTACGAAAAGTCATTGCATCCCGGGTTGCTGCACGGATGGAACGGCGGGGCAAACGTGGGTTTCTCGCTGGCCCGCGGCAACAGCGAAACGGATAATCTGGCATTAGCCATCAACGCCATCCATCCGACTCTGGACGACAAGATCACCGTGTATGTGAGTTCGATCTATACCAACAACGAGTTGGCGACTCCTAGCGCCGTGGCCAACCTGATCACGGGAGGAATCCGCTACGATCGCAATGTAGGGCCGCGAACGTTCGCCTTCGCGGGCGCAGACTTCATGAGCAACGGATTGCAGGACCTGGATTTGCGGGCCTCGTACGGCGGCGGTCTGGGTTTGCACGCGGTCAAGTCGGATAGCACCGTGCTGGATTTTCTGGCCGGCCTCAACTATACGCATGAAACCTATTCGAACGGACCGGTGGTGACGCCCATCACGGTTCCCCCGACGTACAGCTCTTACGGCGTGACGAACAAATTTGCCGCGCTCACTCTGGGCGAAGAGTTGATGCACAAGCTGGGGAAGAGCACGGTCGTTACCGAAAAGCTGTATTTCTTTCCGGACTTGTCGGATACGGGCGAATATCGAGGAACATTCGACTTCGGGACGGTGACGAAGATCAGCAAGTGGCTGGGCTGGCAGAACCAGTTCAGCGACATCTACGTCTCCAACCCGCCGGAGGGCACGAAGAAGAACGATCTGATCTTGACGACTGGGCTGAACATCTCGTTTGCGCACTGAGTGCGACTCGCCGAAAATGAGGAAGCCGCTCACAACAGCGGCTTTTCTTCGGCAGAGTTCTTTCGAGCGCTTTCCGCGTTCTGTCGCCAGCGGTTATCCGCGCGTACGGCATCCCTGGTGGCCCAACTGCCGGCGATCAGTTGGGCGGGGCGCCCGCACGACAAATCACGCCAGCGCCAGTTCAATCTTCTTCGTAGCCGCATCCAGCTTCGCGATCCGGAACTTGCGAATCTGGCCGGCGCGGGCCGCTTCCGGCTTGGCCTCGCCGGATGGAGCGCCGCTTTTCCAGCGCGCCTGAAGCATGGAACCAAGAGAAGACAGATCGGGTTTCGAGTTGGGCTTTGAAGACGAGGAGCGCGTTTCGCCCCGCATGTCTTTTTCGACCGCCGGACTTGCGGCATCCATGCTGCAGCTGGCCTGAATGCCTTCGCCCAGTTCCACGCGCGCGTGTCCGTCCGAAACCTCCATCATGCGGCCCGTGACCACATCGCCTTCTTTGTGCTCAGCGATGTATTCATCGAGTCCGCTCGGAACCAGTTGCTTCATGCCCAGCCGCAACTGCCGCTTTTCGGTATCGACGGCCAGCACCTGCGCTTTGACCAGTTGTCCGATTCTCACTACTTCTTGCGGATGATTGATGCGCTTCTCGGCGCTCAGGTCGCTGATGTGAACCATGCCCTCGACGCCTTCGGAAAGCTGCACGAACGCGCCGAACTTGGTGATGCTGACAACGGGACCTTCGATCACCGTTCCCGCGGCAAACTTCTGCGCCGCATCGGCCCACGGATCTCCGAGCGCCTGCTTCAATCCCAACGACATCCGGCGTTCGGCCGGGTTCACGCCGAGGATCACGGCGTCCACGATTTCGCCCGGCTTCACCAACGTGCTGGCGCTTCGCAACTTCTTGCCCCACGACATCTCCGATACGTGGATCAGCCCCTCGATTCCCGGCTCCAGTTCCACGAACGCACCGAACTCGGCAACGCGGGTCACCGTGCCGCGCACCCGCTCACCCACGTTGTACTTGCCGGCCATCGCGTCCCAGGGATGCGGCAGAAGTTGCTTCATGCCCACGGAAATGCGGCGCTTGTCGGCTTCGGTTGATATCTTGAGCACCTTCACTTCGACTTGCTGACCTACTGAGAGCACGTCCGCCGCTTTGTTGATGCGGCTCCAGGCAATGTCGCTCACGTGCAGCAAAGCGTCCACGCCTCCGAGATCGACAAAAGCGCCGTAGTCGGTGAGGCTGCGGACTGTACCTGCAACCGTATCGCCTTCCTTCATCTCCGCGAAGCGGCGGTCTTTCACCGAGCGCTCTTCTTCTTCGGCTACGGCGCGGCGGTCCACCACTACGTCTTCGTCCGTCACATCGAGCTTGATGATGCGGCAGAGGATCTCCTGCTCGACCATCTTCTCCATTTCGGCGGCGTCACGCGCTCCGCTGCGCGAGGCGGGCATGAACGCGCGCACTCCCACATCCACGCTGAGGCCGCCTTTGATCACGCCGGTCACGGTCCCCACGATCGTCGCCTTCTCGGCGAAAGCCCTCTCGAGCGCGGACCAGTCTTTTGGCCGCTCGACCTTGGCGCGGGTGAGCTCGTAGTAGCCTTCGGGATTGCGTCCCTTCACCGAAACCAGCAGCTTGTCTCCCTGCTTCACGGCGGGCTTCACGGTTTCGTTGGCGCTCTCGAAATCCGCGAGTGGCAGAATGCCTTCGCTCTTGAATCCGATGTCGAGGATGACGGAATCGGCAGAGATGGCGATCACTGTGCCTTCGAGCTGTTTGCCGCCGTCTTCGTTGCTGCGCTTGCGCGCGTGACTCTTCTCATATTGCGAGAGCAGGTCGCCAAACGACTCGCTGGTTTCGGTCGCGGGCTGGGACTCAGGAGTGCTGGGATTGGAAAGGGTTGGATTGGACATGAAAGGGTTACAGCGTCATCGGGTGTGGAACTCAACTAGGATAACACTCTGCGCGCCCATGATTCCGACGCGATGGGGAGTTTGTTTTCCTACCTGCGACCCGATGCAACATCATTCTTTATCCGGTTGAGAAACAGTTGAATAAAGACTCCCGAAACCAGGCAACAGACAAATCCTATCCACAGCCAGAGCACATCTCTCTGTACGCCTCCAAGCAAGACTACAAGAATGCTCAGAAGACTCATCACGGCAGTGAGAAAGGTTTTCATTTTCGATCCCCAGTCTTGGGCAGACGGGCGAATCTTGGACGATGGCCGGCTAGTCATGGGAGAATGCTCCTTCCCCCTTAAAGAAATCGTAGGCTCAGACGGGGAGTCAAGTCAACAGAAGCGGCTCACCTTCGATGGATGGTCCCAACCATGCAAGGATGCGTATTTTTGTCCGTCTCCCTCGTTGCGGCGACTTCTTCCGCCGATACGATCTCTTCTCCCCCGCAGGCTGGGTTTCCGCAAATTGCAGCCGTCACAATTCGCAACCCGCAGACGTACTCCCCCGCGGTGGTCCCACTGCCAAGTCTCAGCTCCCGGCGCGTAACAGCAGAGTGCCGCGCTCAAAAATCCCCAACCAGACCGAGAGCCGCAACGCGGCGAGGAGATCACATCACCAGATCAAGTAAGTGGACAAGCATTCTGTTTGTATTGTGGATGAGTCTGTTGACGGCAGGTGCAGCAATCCCGCTGGCCGCCCAATCAATCACTACCCTGCACAGCTTTGGCGGTTCCGACGGCAGCCAACCACAGGGAGCGCTAGTCCAGACGACCAATGGCGGGTTCTACGGGACAACTCCGGATGGCGGCGCCAACGGAGTCGGCACGGTCTACAGAATCACGCCCAGCGGCACGCTTACGACGGTGCACAGCTTCAACGGGACGGACGGCAGCGCACCGTTCGACGCGCTGATCCAGGCGACCGACGGGAACCTCTATGGAACCACATACTTCGGCGGGGCAAGTGGAGAGGGCACCGTGTTTAGAATGACACTCAGCGGCACGGTGATCACGCTGCACAGTTTCGACGCCAGTGACGGCGCGAATCCTTACGGCGGCTTGGTGCAGGGTACGGACGGAAACTTCTATGGAACCGCGACAGATGGAGGATCCCTCGGCGGCGGCACGGCGTACGAAATCACGCCCGGCGGCGCGTTCACAGTGCTGCATAACTTCACGGGAGCGGTCGATGACGGCGCTTATCCCTATCCAACGCTGATCCAGGCCAGCGATGGGAACTTCTACGGAACAACGTTCAGTGGAGGAGGCGCGTTTGAGGGCACGGTCTTCAGAATGACTCCCAGCGGCACCGTGACTGTGATCCACTCCTTTTGCCTGGCGGGCATTCCCTGCCCGGACGGCGGTAACGTGCAAGCTGGCCTGGTTCAAGCCACCAACGGGAACTTGTACGGGATGGTTGTGAGGGGCGGCAGCACCACTTGCACGTTGAACGGGTACGATGGATGCGGGACGATATTCGAAATTAGCCTGAGCGGCATATTCGCAACTTTGCATCGTTTCGACGTAACCGACGGTGGCGGCCCGGTTGCCAGCCTGATCCAAGCCAAGAATGGAAATTTGTATGGGGTGACGCCGTACGGCGGGACGAACGACGTATGCTCGGGCGGCTGTGGAACCATATTCGAAATCACGCCAGCCGGCATGTTTGCGTCGCTCTACAGCTTTTGCTCCGAGAGCGGATGCGCGGACGGTTCCTTTCCAGTAGGGAACCTGATCCAGGGGACCAATGGCCGGATGTACGGGACAACGGGACTTGGCGGCGCCAATGGCGATGGCACGGTCTACGATCTTCCTTAGTAATGGAACTGTTCGTCGAAACGTATCCTACGTTCGGAGCGGGAGATCGCAAATGCGGCGCCAGGGTGACAGCTGGTGACGGATGAACGTAGGAGGAATAAAGACCCCACTTCTCGCGCAAAGGGCGCGCGAGAAATGGGGCACCCGCGGAACTGGTTACGCAGACGCGGCTACTCGCCGGACGCGTCCTCGGTGGCGTGCAGCACGCGGAAAGTTGTTCCGCCGCTGGACCAGACGAGCACCAGCGCGGCTTGTCCCTTGGGCACCGCGGACAAAGCTTTCTGAACGTCGTCGGCGTTCTGCACAGGGTGACGATTCACTTCCACGATCACGTCTCCGCGCTGCAGGCCGGCGTTGTCGGCGGCGCTGCCGGGTTGCACTTGCTCGACGACCGCGCCGTGAACATCGCTTGACGCCTGGAGTTGCTCACGCAAGTCGGGAGTCATGTCTGTGACGCCAAGACCCCAGCGCGGCTTGCCATGATCGCTGCCGGCCTCTTTGCCTTCGTGGTCGCGGCTGCCCATTTCCTCCAAAGTTATGGGTACGTTTACGTTCTTGCCGTCGCGCAGAACTTGCAGCTTGATGGCCGTGCCCGGTTGCTTTTGTCCTACCTCGATCTGAAGCTGGCTGGCGTCGCTGATTTTCAGTCCGTCGAGGTCCGTGATAACGTCGCCGACCTTTAGGCCAGCCTTCGCGGCCGGCGAGCCGTCTTCGACCTGGCTGACGACCGCTCCTTCATTGTTCTCGACGTGGAAGAACTTCGCGTTCTCCGGGGTCACGTCGCTGATGCCGATGCCCATATAGCCGTGACTGACCTTGCCGTCGCGAATCAGGGCTTCCACGGTGGGACGCACGATCTGCGTCGGAATGGCAAAACCCATCCCCGAGAAACTATTGGAGGACGATACGAGGAAGGTGTTGATGCCGATTACCTCACCGCGCGCGTCCACCAGCGGTCCCCCGGAGTTGCCGGGGTTGATGGCCGCGTCGGTTTGAATGAAGCTTCCCGGCGAACGGCGATTCTGCGAAAAAGGATTGGGACGGTTCAACCCGCTGACGATGCCGCGGGTCACCGTGAAGCGGAAGCCAAACGGATTGCCGAAGGCGAGCACGGTCTGGCCGGGGCGAAGCGCCGTCGAATTTCCCCAGGGCGCGTTTGGAAGATTCGTTCCATCGACCTTGATCACGGCGAGGTCGGTGAGCGGATCGGCGCCAATAAGCTTCGCATGCAGGATTCTGCGATCTTGCAACGTGACGCTGATGTCGACCGCGCCATCGATCACGTGGTTGTTGGTAACGATGTATCCATCAGGCGAGATCAGGATACCGCTGCCGATGCCATGCTCGATCTGCGATTGCGGCCGCATCGGATGGTTGAAGAATGGTCCGAACATGGGCGGCAGGCCCTCGGGCATCTGGGGCATTTGACCATCCGCCATTTCGGACTTGGCGTGGGACGTGACCGCAACGTTGACCACCGCCGGCGTGACGCGCGCGGCCAGCGTTTCCATGGCCTGGTCGAGCGAGAGTAGTGCGCTCACACTGTTGTCATCGAGCGGCGTGGCGGTGGGACCGGCGACCGGTCCGCGGGCAAACGCCGGCTTGTTGAATTCGTAAGTGGCGAACGACATGGCCAGCGCGACTGCAATTACGGGTGCAATCAGGCGGCGGGTCAAGAGGGTGTTGGTGAGCGGGTTCTTGGTGAACAAGTTCTTGTTGAACCACTTCTTGTTGGACCACTTCGTATTGAACCAGGTTTTCATTCGAGTTTCTCCTTAAAGTCTTGCGGTTAAGTTTAAGAACTAATTATTTAGTTGTTAGAGTTACACTCATGCTGCTATTCCTAAACACTTTGGTTAAGTAGATTTCGGGTTGATTCCTCTTTGGACCCGCGGATCGACGGGATGAAACACAGTCAGCCTCCACACGGAAATGCTCCAGACCAGTCTGCCGGAATCGTCGATCTGCCCGGTCTGCATCAAGAGAAGGACGGAATTCGCGGCGCCGACTCTGTCGGTGGAATTATCGGCGTGCGCGAGCAGCACGCGTGGTGAGTCTTGTTCAGGCTGCACTAACTTCGCAGGCGCAGCAGCCATTGGCGCCAATTCGGCGTGGTGATTCCGGGGCTGTGGCTTTGCAGTCCGCGCGAGAACATCTTTTGTCGAGGCGGCGGAAAAGCGACTATGGAATGTTGCTGGAATCATCTTCGCTTGAACGCCGGCGGTATCGACTGCGAGGCCGGGCGAGAGCTTGGAGGCAGAAGCTGGGGCGCTCGACTGTTGATCCTCGAAGGCGACGAGCCTGGGGGCGCGGGGCGACGAAATCAGGCAGACGGCCGAAAACCCGGCGAGCAAGCCGAGGGCTGGTTTCCAGACTTTGGTCGCGGCGGGGCGATCGGCATCCAGAATTCGAGCTATGCGCTCAGTTGTCTGCCGCATGCGTCCCACAGCAGCTTGCGCCAGTGCCAGGCCGCGGCGCAGGAAGCTTTTTTCGGCGACCGAGAGCAGGCATTGCGCGTAGGCGCGCGGGTTCGAGGTAGCGGCGAGCACGAAGTCGTCGCAGGCCATTTCCCGCTCGCGGGATAGGCCGCGCCCGATCCACCAAACCGCGGGGTGAAAGAATAAAAGAGCGCGCAGGATTTTCTGCGCCAAGTTGGTCCAATCATCCCCGCGGCGGAGGTGCGCCAGTTCATGCAACAGAACCGCATTGAGCTCGACTGGCGAAAGTTCTTGCAGTGCCCAGTCAGGGATAACAATGGCGGGCTTTAGAAAACCGATCGCCGTCGGGACGCGTACGCAGTTCGAGCTGCAGATGGTCACATGACGAGAGGATCCAAATTGCTTCAGCGTGGCGCGCAGGACAGGATGCAGGCTGCCGGGATCGATCGCCACGCAACTGTGACGCAGTTTGCGCAACTGCCAAAAACCATAACCGATTCTGACCAGCCCAGCCCCGGCAATCACCGCCCACAGAATGAGAATGTCGAACGCCCATGAAACGGGCAGGCGGAGCGCGGCGCCGAGTGAGGCAGCGGCGCGCAGAGTTCCACTCCTGGTCGTACTGACAAAGAAAGGCAACGCCGCTACAGCGGCCAGGGCCGAGAGCCACACGGCGAAGCGGGTGCTGGAGTTCTGGCGGCCGAGGGCTCGCAGCAGCAGCCAACCAAACAGCGCGATGGCAATGCCTTCGACTGTGCTGTTCAGCATGGTCTCGGCGAACATCCGCGCCAGTGGCTGCCAGTACGGGGCTATTGGCATTTCGTCACTTGCTCTCTTCCAGCATCTTTCGCAGGCGATCCAGGTCGCCCGCGTCGACGCTTCGATCTTCCAGAATGTTGAGGACGAGCAGCTCGTGTGAGTCGGCGAAGAATCGGCTCACCAGGCGGCGGATCTCGGAGCGTGTGGCCTCCTTGCGCTCGATCAGAGGCCTGTAAACGAAGGCGCGGCCGTCCTTTACGTGCTTGACGTAGCCTTTTTTCTCAAGGATGCGGATCGTGGTCAGCACGGAGTTGTAGGCCAGCGGCGAGCTCTCGGGGAGGCTTTCGAGAACGTGCTGGACGGTGGCAGGGCCCTTCTGCCATAGCACTTCCATCAGCCGCAATTCGGCTTCGGTGAGTGTGGAAGACTTTCTAGGGGGCAAGAATCCATCCTCCTGATTGAGCGACGATCCGGTACGTTAGACGTGCCAAGGACCGGAGTGTCAACTAGTAAATTAGTTGCCGGAGGGGTCGAAGGAGTTGCCCAGCGATCAGTCCTCATTCAAGCTTGTGGAAATTTGCCAGAAAAAATACTGCGGGCGGACGACCTTACGGCGCCGGGAGGGCAGATTCGCGGCGCTGCGGGAGTCAAATTTCGGGTATGCCCCCCTCCCCCCCTTTTTGCATAATCTCTGGAATCATCACGTTAGCGGGAAATTCTCCGCAAGATCCTGACGTCAAAGAACTTAAATACTAAACTCTAGAAAACAAATGGCTTAGGGGCGCGACGAATTGGCTTGTGCCAACCGTCACGGCCTCGACCATGATCGCGCAACTTTCGTAGAGGCGCAAGGTCAGATGTCACATGGGGTTGTGGATTTCGGGAATGGCGGAGTTTGATCGTTGGTTGCGGCACAGTCCCACTCATTCGACGAATCAGAGTTTGAATTTCAGGACCCAGTCCGCTTGTGGATCTGATTGCGGCGGGCATTCAGTTCCTCGTGCAGCTTATCGCAGTTCTGCACAACGATGTAGCCGGTCCGACGCATCGGTTAGGCCACGCGCTCAACGCTGCTGCCAGCGAAGGCCACGGGAAGTGTAACCGGGAAATTGTAAATTAATTGCCGCCGTACTGCGTGGCGCTGGGGCAGTCTTGCGCGGTCGCGCATGCAGAACAGCAGGTTCCTCCACTCCGCCGTCGCTGGCGCTCCGACTCCGGTCGGAATGACAGAGGGTTGCGAAAGGCCCCACTTCTCGCACAAAGGGCGCGCGAGAAATGGGGCACCCGCTACGTACCGTGGCAGGCTTCAAAAGGCGATTACTGGACGACCGCGCCTTCGGACGAGAAAAGTTTGTCGCGCTGGTAGGTGCGGCCTTCCTGGGCGGTGAGGCGAGAGAGAATTGGAATCCAAGTGTCTTCGATGGAGCAGGGCGGAGCCAAGGGTTCGACCCGAAGCAGCGGCAAGACAACACAGGACAACAGATCAGCGGCCCGGGGGCTACCGGTGAGGTGAAGATGGCGGCGAAGAATGCGGCGCAACCATTGTTCTTCCTTGGGCTCGAGAACCGAGAATCGGACGGAGTCGCGGTTCATCTGACGGTCGAGGTCGTCATGGGTTCGGTCGTCACTGCTTCGATCATCACTGCTTCGATCGTTGCTTTTTCGATCAGTGCTGTCCGGGCGCAATAGATAGGCGACGCCGCCGGTCATGCCCGCTCCCAGGTTGCCGCCCGCGGGACCGAGAATAAGCACCACGCCGGCGGTCATGTATTCGCAGCCGTGGCGGCCCACGCCTTCGACGACGGCGAGAGCGCCGCTGTTGCGGACGGCGAAGCGCTCGCCGGCCTGGCCCGCGACATATAATTCACCGGCTGTTGCGCCGTAGAGCACAGTGTTGCCGACCAGAACGTCGCCGCGTTCGGAAGCTTCCGCTTGCGCAGTAATGGAGATGCTGCCGCCGCAGAGGCCCTTGCCCACGTAGTCGTTGGCCTCACCGAGCAGGCGGAAATTCGCGCCGGAAATCAGGAAAGCGCCAAAGCTCTGCCCCGCAGTGCCGGTGAACTCGCAGTCGACTCCGGTCATCTCCAGCGTGGGAGTGCCAAACGAAGTTCCGACGCGGCGCAGGACTTCCCCGCTGAAATGCGCGCCCACGGCGCGGTCCTCGTTGGTAATCGCAAAACGATAAGAACGCTCGGAGAGCGACTCCAGATCGTCCACGACGCGATTGAGTTCGAGATGGAGGAGGCTGCTGTCCTCGTGAGGGCACGGCAACTGTTCGGGGGCATCAAGGATGGGTTGCAGAAGAGAAGCCACGCTGGCATGGGCCTCCGCGGAACGAGGCCGCAAGCGGTTGACCGCGCCCAGGATCTCGTCGATGGACTTCGCGCCCATGCGCGCCAGCTGTGCGCGGACATCGTCGGCAAGTGCGCGGAAAAACGTTTCCACCATTTCCGGGCTTCCGGTGAAGCGGGCGCGCAGTTTCTCATCCTGGGTGGCGATGCCGACCGGGCAAGTGTTGAGGTGACACTGGCGGGCCATGACGCAGCCGACGGCGAGCAGTGCGGAGGTTGCGAAGCCGAACTCCTCCGCGCCGAGCAGCGCGGCGATCACCACGTCGCGGGCGAACTTGAAGCCGCCATCGACGCGCAGCCGGACGCGGGCGCGAAGGCCGGCGCGCACCAGAGAAGTGTGCGCGTCGCGCAAACCGATTTCCCAAGGCTGTCCGGTGTTCTTGATGGAAGTGAGGGGCGATGCGCCGGTGCCACCGTCGTGGCCGCTGATGGTGATGACATCCGCGCCGGCTTTGGCCACGCCGGTGGCGATGACGCCGACTCCGGAACTGGAAACCAGCTTGACGCCGATGCGCGCGTTGGGGTTGACGGCGCGCAGATCGTAGATCAACTGCGCCAGGTCTTCGATGCTGTAGATATCATGGTGCGGCGGCGGCGAGATGAGCGAAGTGCCGGCGATGGCGTGGCGCAGGCGCGCGATGTAAGGCGAGACTTTCGCGGAAGGCAGTTGGCCTCCTTCGCCAGGCTTGGAGCCCTGCGCCATTTTGATTTCGATTTCGTCGGCGTGCACCAGATATTCCGCGGTGACGCCGAAGCGCGCGGAGGCCACCTGCTTGCCGCGATTGTTCGCCTCGGGGCGTCCGTAGTAAATGCTGGGATCTTCGCCGCCCTCGCCCGTGTTGCTGCGTCCGCCGAGGCGGTTCATGGCGATGGCTAGAGTCTGGTGGGTTTCGGGCGAAATTGCGCCCAGCGACATGGCTTGCGTGCTGAAGCGGCTGAGCAGCGAAGCTTCTCCCTCGACTTCGTCCAAGGATAGAGGATCGCCGGGAGCGATCTCGAGCAAGTCACGAACCGCAACGTTTTTTCTGTCTTCTTGCCGGTCTTCGGAGAGCAGTGCCAACGCCGCCTGATTCTGAGGGGTCGGGGACTTGATATAGCGGTGCATGCGCCGAACCAGTTCGGGCGAAGTGGCGTGTTGCTCGCCATCGCGCCGGAAGCGATACAAGCCGGCATCGCGGAATTCCGCGGCGGAAGATCCGAAGCCGGCAGTGTGGCAGGAGATGCAATCCTGAAGGAGATCGTCCAATGACTTGCCGCTGAGAGCGTGGCCGGCATCTTCGAAGAACTCGTCGCAAACGGCGGCGTCCAGACCGATGGTTTCGAAGATCTGGCTGTTCCGGTAACTGCTCATGGTGGAGATGCCCATGCGCGCCAGCACCTTGCGCAGGCCTTTCTCGACGGCAGAGCGATAGCGAGCGGGACCGTTGAGATCGGCGCGGGCGGCGAGACTGATCGCCAGAGAGGGATGTACCCCGCTCGCTCCCGCCGCGACCAGCAAGGCGATGTGATGGGTATCGACGGCCTGGCCGGTTTCGACGATCAGCGGGACGTTCCACGCTCCGGCTTCGGTCATCGCCCGCCACACGGCGGAAACAGCCAACAGCGCGGGCAGAGCGGCTCGCTGTTCGTTTACTCGACGATCACTCAAGAGAATTGCGCCAGAATCGGCTGCCGCAGCGCTCGCTTCTTTGTGGATTCCGATCAAAACTTCGCGCGCGGCCGCAACGCCCCCTGCCACCTCGAAGGTGAAGTCGATGCGACGCAGGGGTGACGATGCTTCGGCGAGCGCATCCATTTGCCCCGCATCGAGCAGCGGAGAATTCAGTTTCAGATGCTTGCCGAGATACACGTCGAGGGACATGACGTGACTCTCGCGCAAGGGGTCGATCGGGGGGTTTGTGACCTGGGCAAAGCGTTGCTTGCAAAAATCCCATAGAGGACGCGGCAAGCTGGAGAGAAACGCGGGAGGGGCATCGTCACCCATGCTCCACAGCGGCTCCTGGCCCTGGGCGACGAGAGGCTGAAACAGCATGCGGAACTGGTCTTCGGTCCAGCCGAAAGCCGCCATCAGGCGGTTGGCGTCGAGAGCGGTTGGAGCGGCTTTATCTTGCGCTGGAATCACCGTGGCTGCGGAACGGATCGAATCCTCATGCGGGGGCAGGGGCCGGGCGATCTCGCTGGGCCGGAAAAAAGTTCCGCTTGCGGGATCGGCGAGCAGCATATCGCCGGGGCCAAGGCGCTGCCGTTCCACGATTTGCTTGCCGGAAAGATCGGTGATGCCGACTTCGGAACCGACGACAAGCAACCCATCCGACGTGAGCGTATACCGTAAGGGCCGCAGGCCGTTGCGGTCGAGTTTGGCGCCGACGACTTGGCCGTCGGTAAAGATCAGAGCGGCAGGGCCGTCCCAGGGTTCTTGTTCGGGCGCGCTGGCGGAGAGGAATTGGCGCAGGCCAGAATCGAGGTGCTCATCGTTTTCCCACGCGGGAGGCACGAGCCGCAACACCGACTCGGCGGTGCTGAATCCGGATCGCACCAAAGCTTCCAGAGCATTATCGACGCTCGCCGAGTCGCTCATGCCCGGCTGCAGCAATTTCGCCTCATTCGGCAACCCAAGCTGACGGCGCAACGTGGCCGCGCGCGCCTGAAACCAGCGGCGGTTGCTGCTGATGGTGTTGATCTCGCCATTATGCGCGACGAAGCGAAAAGGCTGCGCCAGCGACCAACTGGGCTGCGTGTTGGTGGAATACCGCTGGTGGAAGACTACAAAGGCGCTCTCGAACTCGGGATCGCTGAGGTCGGAATAAAACGGGGCCAACTGCTGGGGAGTGAGCAATCCTTTGTAGACGATGGTCCGCGCCGACAGGGAGCAGTAATAGGCGGAATCGGAAGTGGCTTCAAGTTCCTGCCGCAGCAGGAAAAGTTGCGATTCGAAGTCGCGGGATGCGAGACCGGAAGACCTTCCGCAGGGCGCGATGAAGCATTGCCGAACGACGGGCAGCGAATCGCGCGACCGTGGACCGAGGATCGTGGGGTCGGTGGGTACGGTGCGCCAGCCCAGGAAGGAGAGATCAAATTTCGGAACGGCGGCTCGAATCGCATCCTCAGCTTGACGCTCCGAGCCACGCTGAAGAAACACCATGCCCACTCCAAACTCGCCGGGCAATCCAATCCCGGCAGTCCGAGCGGTTTTCCGGAAGAACGCTTGCGGAATGGCCACGAGCAGGCCAGCGCCATCGCCGCTGCGGCCATCCGCATCCACACCGCCGCGATGGGCCAGACGCACGAGGGCACCGAGCCCGCGTTCCACCACCGCGTGCGAGGCGGGTGCGCCGAGTTGGGCGATGAAGCCCACGCCGCAGGCATCGTGATCTTTCGAGAAAATGAGGCGACTCTCCGCCATGTTCTCTTGAATAACCTGAATTGAGGGGTAAAGTACAATCGTCAATTTGGATGGGGCGCATGGATTTTTCTGCATCGCCGAAACGCGATTGCCCGGGAGGCCGTCCGCCGCTCTTGTATCGTGAAAGATTGAAGATTTCTTCACGTAAGATGAAGAGGTCGGTTGTCCGGGCTGGCATGGTCACACTCCCTCACATTCAATCCGCAAAAATTCGGATTCGCCAGGCGATCCACGTAACTCCCTGCACGCGCTCGGAAACCTTTTCCGAGCTCACCGGCAACTCGATCTATCTCAAACTGGAGAACCGGCAGAGAACGGGCGCGTACAAAGAACGCGGCGCCCTGAACAAGCTTCTAAGCCTGACCGCGGAGGAACGTTCTCAAGGAGTGATCGCAGCTTCGGCGGGCAACCACGCCCAGGCGGTCGCTTACCACGCCGCGAAGCTGGGAATCCGGGCAAGAATAGTAATGCCGCTGGCTACGCCATTGATCAAGGTGTCGGCTACGCGCGGCTACGGTGGCGATGTCGTGCTTCACGGCGCGAATTACGACGAGGCCTACGAGGAAGCGATGCGCCTGGGCGCGCAGGATCGCCTCACGTTCGTGCACGCGTTCGACGACGACGCGGTCATCGCCGGACAGGGTACTGTGGGGCTTGAGTTGCTCGAACAGCATCCCGATCTTGAAGCCGTCATTGTGCCCATTGGGGGAGGCGGGCTGATCGGGGGGATCGGTTGCGCCCTGAAAGAAACGGATTCGCGAATCCAGCTGATCGGGGTTCAACCGGCGCGCCTGCCTTCGGTGAAGGTGGCGCTGGCGGAGGGTCAGCCTGTGACTTTGCCTGCGGCGGTCACGATCGCAGATGGGATCGCGGTCCGGCGGGCGGGCGAGCGGACTTTCCCGTTGGTCCAAAAATATGTGGACGATATCGTCACGGTGGAAGAAGAGGAAATTGCGAACGCCGTTCTGCTCCTGCTTGAGAGAGAGAAGATTTTAGCCGAAGGGGCAGGCGCGGCGGCGCTGGCCGCGCTGGTGAATCGGCGGATTCCTGCGCTGCCTGAAAAGAGCGGCAAGAAAATTATCGTGGTGGTGAGCGGCGGAAACATCGATGTCACGTTGCTGGCGCGCATTATCGAGCGGGGCCTGGTGAAGGATGGGCGTTTGGTCCGCCTGCGGGTGCATCTTCCCGACTATCCCGGCGCACTGCACCGGCTGACCGGCATTCTTGCCCAACACCGCGCCAACATCGTGGAAACGTCGTACGACCGCGCCTATCACAACGTAAACCTGGGGGACACAGCCATCGATATCACCATGGAGACTCGCGGCCCCGAGCACATCGCGGAACTGATTTCGGCTCTGGGGGCAAACGGTTATAGCCACGAAAGGATTTTGTAGCCAAGTAGGGAAACACGGCTCGACGATGGCTCGCGAAAACCACTCTTTCCCGCAGGACCCGTCGAGACTCAGCGGCGTGTCCCCTTCCAGTCCTGCGAACGTGGTAAAATGCCATGTCGTTAACGTACACGGCAATTGGCCCGATGTTCCGCGAATGAGGGTTTGGCTCTCCCGGCGAAGGCAAGTAAAGCGACCTGTGCAATGTATTTTCTGGGGATCGACGTAGGGACTGGAAGTACGCGCGCTTTGGCCATCGATCAGGGTGGACGCATCGTAACCTCTGCCAGCGAGGATCACGAAGCCTTTGCATCGCCGCGAATTGGCTGGGCCGAGCAGGATCCAGCCGACTGGTGGCGTGCCTGCGGCGCGGCGGTACGCAAGGCGCTGGCACAAGGCCATCTTAGCGGCGATCAGATTGCGTGCGTCGGATTGTCCGGGCAAATGCATGGGGCGGTTCTGCTGGACGAAAAAGCGCGCGTCGTACGGCCTGCATTAATCTGGTGCGACGTCAGGACTGAGAAGCAGAGCCGGGACCTAACTACCAAAATCGGTGCCGACCGTCTGATCGAACTCACCTGCAATCCTGCACTCGCGAACTTCACGCTGACCAAGTGTCTGTGGGTCCGAGAAAACGAACCTGAGAACTGGAGCAGGGTTCGCTCCCTCCTGCTGCCCAAAGACTATGTGCGCTTTGAGTTAACGGGCGAACGCGCGACCGATGTGGCGGACGCTTCGGGGACTCTTCTGCTTGACGTGGCCCACCGACGTTGGTCGAAGGAGATGTTAGGGCTGGTTCAAATGGAAGACTCGCTTCTGCCCGCCCTGTACGAGTCGCCCGAAATCTGTGGGCGAGTTTCGAACGCCGGCGCGGCGGCGACCGGCTTGCGATGTGGGACAACGGTCGTAGCCGGCGCGGGAGATCAGGCGGCTGGCGCGATTGGCATGGGCGTTGTTTCGCCCGGAACGGTGAGCGCAACCATCGGAACTTCGGGGGTAGTTTTTGCGGCAACCGATGGTCCAGCGCTGGATCCAAGAGGTCGATTGCACACATTTTGCCATGCGGTTCCCGAGCGGTGGATGGTGATGGGGGTGACGCAAGCGGCGGGGCTTTCGCTTCGTTGGTTCCGGGATCAGTTCGGTGTAGGCGCGGACCATCGGCTTGAATCTTATGACCAGCTCACCAGCGAGGCGGCGAACGCTCCTCCGGGGTGCGACGGACTGATGTGGGCTCCCTACCTGATGGGCGAACGCACGCCTTACCTCGATCCGGCGGCGCGCGGAGCGCTCGTTGGTTTGACCGCATCCCATACGAGGGCTCATATAATCCGGGCGATCCTGGAGGGTGTGGCGTTCAGCTTGCGCGATACTTTCACGATTCTTAAGGAAATCGCAGTTCCCGTAAAGACGATTCGACTGGGCGGGGGCGGCGCCAGATCGGCACTTTGGCGCCAGATTCAAGCGGACATTTATGGACAACCGGTCGAAACGGTATCTGCGGAAGAAGGCGCCGCGTATGGAGCCGCGATCCTGGCGGGAGTTGGAGCAAAAGCATGGCCTGGGGTCGACGCCGCCTGCGCCGCCATAGTGCGCGTTGCCGGGAAAACGAACCCGAATCCCGAAGACTCGCTGGCTATGGAAAAAGCATATGCGAAGTATCGCCGTATATATCCCGCGCTGAAGTCGATTCAA
>Ga0302326_10001066_pt1 | contig 71890 bp, 77 predicted proteins | sample Palsa_T0_3_FD_202264 | JGI IMG/M metagenome (GOLD analysis project Ga0302326, IMG submission 202264) | Peat permafrost microbial communities from Stordalen Mire near Abisko, Sweden - Palsa_T0_3 | ecosystem: Environmental > Terrestrial > Soil > Palsa > Peat permafrost | place: Sweden: Abisko... | reverse complement strand
CAGCACACCGGCGACTATACTGCCGTTGACCGCATCGCCGATCTGCTGGCGTAGCGCCGCTTAGGCGGGGCCGCCGCGTCCGCCGCGGCCGCGCCCGCCGCCGCCCTTGGGCTGGCCACGGCGCGCGCCGCTGCTGGATCGGGCGCCCGGGCGGCTGGTACTGGGGCGTCCGCCGCCCGGCCGGCCGCCGCCGCGCGATTGACCTTGGCGCGGAGCCCGCTCGCGCCATTCGGCGGGCGGCGGCGCCGTCACGGCGGCCAGAGTCACGCTGTCGATCGAGGCGCGCGGTATCTGATGGCCGATGTAGCTCTCGATGTCGGGCAGAGAAATGGCGTATTCCTCGCAGCCGAAGCTGATGGCGTCGCCTTCGGCCCCGGCACGCGCCGTGCGGCCGATGCGATGCACGTAGTCCTCGGCATCGTTCGGCAGATCGAAGTTGATCACGTGGCTCACATCCGGAATGTGCAGGCCGCGCGAGGCGACGTCGGTTGCGATCAATACCGCCAGATCGCCGTTATGAAAATCGCGCATCATTTTCAGACGCTTGTTTTGCGGCACGTCGCCGGAGATCGCCTGGGCCACGAAACCGTTGGCGGTCAGCGTGCGCTCCAGCACCTCGGCGATCCTGCGGGTGTTCACGAACACCATGGTCCGGCGCGCGTCGAATTGCCGCAATAGGCTGATGAGCAGGGGGATTTTCTCTTCCGTGGACGGAAAGTACAGCACCTGGCGCACCCGATCCACGGTCATCTTGTCCGGCTCGATGCGAATCAACTCCGGGTTATTCATGTGCTCGTAGGCAAGCTCCAGCACCCGGTGCGACAAGGTTGCGGAGAACAGCATGTTCAAGCGCAAGGTGGGGTGCGGCAGCCGGCGCAGAATGAAGCGAATATCCTTGATGAAGCCAAGATCGAACATGCGATCGGCCTCATCCATGACGGCGACCTGGATGTGGCGCAGCTCGAACACATGCTGCTTGAAATAATCGATGATCCGGCCCGGCGTGCCGATCAGCACGTCGACGCCTTCCTCGAGGATGCGGCGCTGCTTTTCATAATCCACGCCGCCGAACACGATCGCGAGCTTCAAGCCGGTGTACTTTCCCAGCGCTTCGGCATCCGAGTGAATCTGCACCGCGAGTTCGCGGGTCGGCGCGATGACGATGGCGCGCGGCGCGTTCACCGGGCGGTTCACGGCGGAAGGCTCGGTGAGCAGGCGATTGAACAGTGCGATCAGGAAGGCGGCCGTTTTGCCGGTGCCGGTCTGCGCCTGGCCCGCGACGTCGCGTCCGGCGAGCGCGATCGGCAGGGTCTGCGCCTGGATCGGCGTACAGCGGGTAAACTTGAGTTCCGCAACGCCCCGCTTCACGGACTCGGGGATATTCAGGGAATCGAACGTAAGCTGACTGAGATGGGCGTCTGACATTTTCGCTTTATGAAGTGGAGAAACTTGCAAATTCTCGGGGACCGGTTAACAATACGCCAAGCCAGGAGCCGGTCTATCCGCTCCCATCAACCGTATCATCGGTACCCTTTTAAGGTAATCAAGACCGCTAAATCCGCTGTATTGTGCCCGAACGGCCGCGCATCGTCACTTCGCGCTGCCCCCAAGACTAGCTCTTCCAGCAAATAACTCCGCTTCAACTTCAAATGAATCTCCAAAAGGAGGCATATCCGCAGTGAGTAACCCCAGTATTGTTCACACCAGCGACGCCACGTTCGACAAAGACGTCCTCAAGTCCGACAAGCCCGTTCTGCTCGATTTTTGGGCCGAATGGTGCGGACCCTGCAAAATGATCGCGCCGATCCTCGATGAGATCGCCGATCAGTACAAGGACAAGATCAGGATCGCCAAGCTGAATATCGACGATAATCCGGCCACGCCGCCGAAATTCAATATTCGCGGCATTCCGACCCTGATTCTGTTCAAGAATGGCACCGTGGAGGCTCAGAAGGTGGGAGCAGTCACTAAGTCACAGCTCGCTGCGTTTCTGGACAGCAACCTGTGAGAGGCTATTTAGGGAACCAATCGCGCGGCGGCGGCCAAGGCGGCCAGCAGGGCGGCCAGGGCGGCGGCGGGCGCTCCAACCGCTCCAATCGGCAGCGCAATGACAACCGCAACGGCAATACCAACGGTGGCCGGCCGATGCACGAGGACTACGGCGACCTGCCCGAGGGCGGCGATGATCTAGAAATCATTGCACCGACGGACCTGGCCCGCAGCCGCAGCTCGATGAATCTCACCGAGCTCAAGAAGCGGCCGATCAGCGACCTGGTCAAGCTGGCAGAGACCATGGGCCTGGAAAACATGGGCCGGTCGCGCAAGCAAGACATCATTTTCGGCGTGTTGAAGGCGCATGCCCGCAAGGGCGAGGATATCTACGGCGACGGCGTCCTGGAAATTCTGCAGGACGGCTTCGGCTTCCTGCGCTCCTCCGACTCCAGCTACCTGGCCGGTCCCGACGACATCTATGTGTCGCCCAGCCAGATCCGGCGCTTCAACCTGCGCACCGGGGATTCGATCTCCGGATTGATCCGTCCGCCGAAGGATGGCGAGCGGTATTTTGCGCTGCTGAAAGTCGGCGAGATCAATTACGACTCGCCGGAGAGCTCGCGCGGCAAGGTGCTGTTCGAGAATCTCACGCCGCTACATCCCACCGAGCGATTGAAGCTCGAGCGCGGCAACGGCTCCACCGAGGATCTGACGGCCCGGGCCATCGACCTGGTTGCGCCGATCGGCAAGGGTCAGCGCGGCCTGATCGTCTCGCCGCCCAAAGCCGGCAAGACTATGTTGCTGCAGAACATCGCCACTGCCATCACGGCAAATCATCCCGAGTGCTATCTCATCGTCCTGCTCATCGACGAGCGGCCCGAGGAGGTCACCGAGATGGCGCGCACCGTCAAGGGCGAGGTGGTTTCCTCGACATTCGACGAACCCGCCAGCCGCCACGTGCAAGTGGCCGAAATGGTGATCGAAAAGGCCAAGCGGCTGGTCGAGCACAAGAAGGATGTGGTCATCCTGCTCGACTCGATCACGCGCCTCGCACGCGCCTATAACACCGTGGTGCCGAGTTCGGGCAAGGTGCTCACCGGCGGCGTGGATGCCAACGCGCTGCAGCGGCCGAAGCGGTTTTTCGGCGCGGCGCGCAATATCGAGGAAGGCGGCAGCCTGACCATTCTCGCCACTGCGCTGGTGGACACGGGCTCGAAGATGGACGATGTCATCTTCGAAGAGTTCAAGGGCACCGGCAATTCAGAAATCCATCTGGATCGCCGAATATCTGAGAAACGCGTGTTTCCGTCGATCAATATCAATCGATCGGGCACTCGCAAGGAAGAACTCATCACAGATCCGGCCGAGCTGTCCAAGATGTGGATACTGCGCAAGCTTCTGCACCCCATGGACGAGCTGGCGGCGATCGAGTTCTTGTTGGACAAGATGAAGGACACCAAGACGAATACCGACTTTTTCGACGCAATGAAGCGGTAGTCCGCCGTGCTGCGGGAGTAGATCATGCAATGGTGGGCGTGGATCATGGTCGGCGCCATCCTGCTGGGGTCCGAGCTGACCTTCGTCAACGCGCAGTTCTATCTGGTATTCATCGGCGCCGCGGCGCTGCTGGTCGGGTTGTTGAGTCTGGCCGGATTGAGTCCCGCGGTGTGGCTGCAATGGCTGCTGTTCATCGTGCTGGCCTTGGGTCTGCTCAGCATCTTCCGGCGGCGCGTTTACGAGCGGCTGCGGCCGAAATTGCCGGGAATGAAGGGCGCGCCGGTGGGCGACATGGTGCTGTTGCCGGCGGCGCTGCCGCCCGGGGACACCTGCCGGCTCGAATATCGCGGCAGTTCCTGGAGTGCAATAAACGCCGGCGAGTCTGTGATCGCGGCCGGGGCGCGCGCCCGCATCGAACGGATCGATGGGCTCACGCTGGTGGTGCGCGGCTCACCTTAAGTTCGTCAAGGAGGGTGCCTTGGAGTTTCCTTTGGGTTATGCAGCGATCGCGATCGCATTGATTGTGGTGGTCATGGTGGCGAAGACCGCCACCGTCGTTCCGCAGCAGAGCGCGTACGTGGTCGAGTACCTGGGCAAGTACAGCCGCACCCTGCAGGCGGGCTTTCACATTCTCATTCCGTTCGTCGAGAGAATCGCCTACAAGCACAGCCTGAAAGAGCTGGCGCTCGATATCGCCGAACAGATCTGCATCACGCGCGACAATGTGCAGGTCGGCGTCGATGCCGTGCTCTACATGCAGGTGCTCGATCCGCATCTCGCGTCCTACGGCATCACCAACTATGGCTTCGCGATCGCGCAGCTGGCCCAGACCACGTTGCGCAGCGAAATCGGCAAGATCGAACTCGACCGCACCTTCGAGGCGCGCGGCGCCATCAACGCCAACGTCGTCGGCGAACTGGACAAGGCCTCCGCCGCCTGGGGCGTCAAGGTGCTGCGCTACGAGATCAAGAACATCACTCCACCCAAGGACGTGCTGTCGGCGATGGAAAAGCAGATGCGCGCGGAACGCGAAAAGCGCGCTGTGGTGTTGACCTCGGAGGGCGAGCGCGATGCCAAGATCAACTCCGCGGAGGGTGACAAGCAGCGCGTGATCAAGCAATCCGAAGCCAACAAGCAGCAGCAGATCAACGAAGCCGAAGGCCAGGCCCAGGCGATCCTGGCGGTGGCGACGGCAACGGCGGAGGGCTTGCGCCAGGTCGGCATCGCGCTCTCCGATCGCGGCGGAATCGAGGCCATGCAGTTGCGCATCGGCGAGGAGTACGTGAAGCAATTCGGCAAGCTGGCGCAAAGCGGCACGACCCTGGTGGTGCCCGCGAATCTGACCGATCTGGCCTCGATCGTGACCATGGCGACCAGCATCGCGCGCAAGCCTGCCGCCGTTGGCGCTGCCCCAGGCCAGAACCCGCCCGCCTGATCGCTCAGGCGCGTTGCGCCGCGCTGATGAAGGCGTCCACGTCCGCGCCGCGCGTCGCATGTGAGGTCACCAGCCTGATCGCCACCGCATTGTCGAGCGCGCACAACGGCCAGCGGTAAAATCCGAAACCGGCGCTTTCCAAGCTGGCCACGGTCTGCTCCGGCAGGGCCGCGAAAATCTCATTGGCATCGACGCTGTGCAGTAACCGCGCTCCGCTGACTGCCGTCAATCCCTGCGCCAGGGCGGCCGCCATGGAGTTCGCATGGCGGGCGTTGCGCAGCCAATGATCGTTGTGGAAGTAGGCGAGCAGTTGCGCGCTCAAGAACCGCATTTTCGACCATAGCTGGCCGGCGCGCTTGCGCCGGCGCTCGAACTGCGCGGCGATATCCCGGTTGAAGAACACCACCGCCTCCGCGCACAGCGCTCCGTTCTTGGTGGCGCCGAGCGAGAGCACGTCGATTCCGCTCTTCCAGGTCGCCTCTGCCGGAGAGCAGCCCAAATGCACCAATGCGTTGGCGAAGCGCGCGCCGTCCATGTGCACGGGCAGAGCATGCCGTTTGGCGGTCGCCGCGATCGCGGACAGCTCCGCAAGGCGGTAGACGGTGCCCCATTCGGTGGATTGAGTGACGCTGACTGCGGCGGGCTTGACGTGATGCACGCCCATCTCCTGCGCAAATGCTATCGCCGCGTCCAGCTGTGCGGGAAGGATCTTTCCGTCTGCCGCCGGCAGTCCGATCAATTTCGCGCCGCCGGTGAAGAATTCGGGCGCGCCGCATTCGTCGGTAACGATGTGCGCCGCCTCGTAGCAGTAAATCGCGCCGTACGGCGGGCTGATCTGCGCGAGAGCCAGTGAGTTGGCGGCGGTGCCGCTGCTCACCGCAAAAATCGACACCTCGGTTTCGAATACCTCGGCGGCAACCTGCTGCAGCCGCTCGCTGTAGGGATCGCCGCCGTACGAGGCGAGCATGCCGCGGTTGGCTTCATCCACCGCCGCCATGATCTCGGCGCTGGCGGGCGCCACATTGTCGCTGGTGAAAAAAATCCGGCTCACGATGGCTCCTTTGATTGCTGCGAGAGGCTACCAAAAATTACTTGCCCGCAGCGGACCAAAACAGCCGTGTAGAATACCCGGTATGCAACCAAGTCCGACGGCGGCTCGAGGGCCCGCCTCGATCGGCTTTACCGAATTTGTCGCGCTCGCAGCGGCAATGATGTCCACTCAGGCGCTGCCCATCGACGCGATGCTGCCCGCGCTGCCGGCGATCGTTCGAGAGCTGCACGTCGCCAATGCAAATCATGGCCAGTGGGTCATCACCGCCTACATGGTCGGGCTGGGGATCGGGCAGCTCTTCTGGGGCCTGTTGTCGGATCGTTTCGGCCGGCGGCCCGTGTTGCTCGGCGGCTTGGCGCTGTACGTGGTCGCGGCGGTGCTGTCGGGGCTCGCCAACAGCTTCGAGGCGCTGCTCTGCTGGCGCCTCACGCATGGCTTGGCGGCCGCGAGCGTGGTGGTCACCCGCTCGGTGATTCGCGATCTGTATTCCGGGCGGCACATGGCCCGCGTGATGTCGCTCACCTTCATGGTATTCATCACCGTGCCGATTCTCGCCCCGAGTGTGGGCCAGATCATCCTGTTGCTTGCGCCGTGGCGCTACATCTTCATCCTGTTCGGCGTGATGGCGTCCCTGGTTTGCGCGTGGGCTGCGTTGAGGCTGCGCGAGACTCTGCACCCGGAGTATCGCCTGAGTTTGACTCCCGCGCGCATCGCGGGCGCCGCGCGCCTGGTGCTCGGCAACCGCAGCTCCATGTGCTACACGTTCGCGATGGCGGTGATGTTCGGCTCCATATTGGCCTACGTGGGCATGGTGCAGCAGATCTTTGCCCAGGTGTTCCACCGCGCCGCTTTGATGCCCGCCATGTTTGCGCTCTGCGCGATTGCAATGGGCGCCGCCGCGTTTGTCAATTCGCGCATCGTCGAGCGCCTCGGCATGCGCATGATCTCGCATACGGCGCTGATGGCGTTCATCGCGGTGACGCTATTGCATGTGTTGGTGGCCGCCTTGGGAGTGGAGCAGATCTGGAGCTTCGTGCTGCTGCAATCGCTCACCATGGCGTGCTTCAGCCTGTCGGTGTCCAACTTCGGGGCCATGGCGATGGAGCCGATGGGCTCGGTCGCCGGCATCGCCGCCTCGCTGCAGGGATTCATGTCGACCTCCGGCGGCGCGCTCGTGGGCGCCGTGATCGGCCGGCAGTTCGGCGGCTCGACGCTGCCGCTGGCGGGCGGCGCGCTGTGCTGCGGACTGGCGGCGTTGCTGCTGGTTCTGCTCGCCGAGAAAGGCCGGTTGTTTCGGCATCATCACGCTGCGGCGGATTTAGGCGAAGCCTCCGCCGCGGGCGCGCCATAGCGCGGCGCCGCACTCGACGCGGCGCGCGCCTGTATCCAGGCGTGCAATCCGACGGCGCAGAGCACGATCGGCAGGCCTAGCAGAATGTTGGCGGAAAAGGATTCGTTGCCCAGCCACCAGCCGACCACTAATGCCACCGGCGGATTGACGTAGGCGTAGGTCGCCGCCAGGGTCGGGGAGACGCGCTCGACGACGAATCGATAGGCAGAAAAGGCGATCAACGAGCCGAACACCACCAGATAGGCCCAGGCGATCAACACGGGCTCGGAATGCGGCACGGTCCAGCGCTCGCCCAGCGCCGCGCTCACCCCCAGCGCGAGCACTCCGGCCGTGAGCATCTCCGCGCCGAAGCCGGTGGGTCCGTGCGGAATGTCGAGGCGGCGCGACAAAATTGTGCCGAGCGACCAGCAGGTGATGCCGAGCAGAATCACCAGCGTGCCGGCCACGCTGCCTTGCAGGTCGCGTCCCATCAGCATGACCGCCGCGCCGACGCCGCCCAGCGCGATTGCCGCCCATTCCAGCCGGCCTGGCCATTCGCCGAATGCCCCCGACCACAGCGCCGTGCCCAACGGCATGATGCTGATGAGCGCCACGGTGGCGCCAGAGCTGACCCAGCGTTCCGCCACGGCCACCCCGCCATTGCCCACCACCAGCAGCAGAAAGCCCACCAGAGCGGCGCCCAGCCATTGTCTTGCCGTGGGCATGGGCCGGCGGCGCAGCGCCTGCCAGGCCAGCAATATTCCCCCCGCCACGAGAAATCGCGTGCCGATGAGAAAAAACGGCGGCGAGCCTTCGATGCCGACCTTGATGGCGAAGTAAGTGGTTCCCCAAATGACATAAACCGACAGCAAACAGCCGGCGATCGGCCAGCCGGATGGCCTCGGCTGATGGACTTGCGGGGGGTTGTTCGACATGGCGGTGATGATAGCGATCCGGTGTCCGATCCGCTTTACATGGTTTAAGATAATTTGCTATCGCAGTCTTACTATTCGACCAATTAGTGCGAAGGAATCTTAACAATGGATGCTCTAGACCTCAAAATCCTTGCAACCCTAGACGCGGATGCGCGCCGCCCATACGCCGACGTGGCGCGTGAGCTGGACGTTTCGCAGCCGACCATCGCGGATCGCATCCGCCGTCTGGAGAGCCGCGGCATCGTGCGCGGCGCGATGCTGTGCGTCGATCTGGGGCGCCTCGGCTACAACGTCAGCGCCTTCGTGCGGCTGAGGAACACGCCCGCGAACAAGGACCGCTTGATCGACGCGGCGCGTGCCATGCCGCAGGTCATCGAGATGCATAGCGTGACGGGCGATGATTGCATGATCGCCCGTGTGGTGGCGCGCTCGGTGGAAGAGCTCGCGGAACTGCTGGGGCGGCTCACTGCGTTCGCGGCATCGAGCACCTCCTTGGTGCTGGAGACCGTAATCCCATTGCGCAATCCGATTCCGGCGCAGCAGTCCACGGCGATTGCGAAACCGGTGCCGCAACCGGGGCGCGCGCGCTCAAGGAGACGCTGAAGCAAGGATCTGCCGCGCCAGCCCGGCGTAATCGCCGTCGAAATGATGGCCGCCCTTGAGCTTGACGACGCTGAATCTGGTCGGATCGAGCTGCGGGCACAAGGAATCCTTTTCGTCCTCGCCATAGATGCACAGCACCGGCATGCCGGTCATGCGGTTGACCTCGGGCAGCGTCGGGCGCCCGCCGGCGCCGTTGGACACCCAGCTGCTCAAATGGAATTCGAATAATGCATGCTCCGACAGTCCAAGCACCGCCGCCAGCCGCACGCGCGCGCGACTGGCCTGCGGCAGGCGGTTGACGGCGAACGGCAGCACGTCGGCGCCTTGCGAATAGCCTATCAACAGCACGCGTTGCTTGTTCAGATGCGCCAGGTAATAACGGATCATGCGATCGGTATCCGCAGCCAAGCCTTCCGGAGTGCGCGCGCTCCAGAAGTAGCGCAGAGAATCCAGACCCACCACGGCAATGCCGTCGGCCGCCAGCGCGGCTGCGATGTCTTTATCGAGCCCGGCCCAGCCGCCGTCGCCGGACATGATGATGGCGAAACTATCGGCGGGCGGTGCGCCCGGCTGTGCGGGAACTTCGACGATCGGCAGATCGCCGAGCGCGGGCGCCGAGGGCGGGTTGGCGGAGCTCGCGCCATGCGCGGCAAGCGAGTCGAACGCGGCTTGCAACTGTGGCATCCATTTCGCCGGCGGCGCGAAGCTCTCATCCACCTGCGGCAGCAGCACGAACGCCGCGCCCTGCACCTTGGCGGCGAACTCGCGCGCGGCGCCGGCCGGACAGCGCCGGTCGTTCTCGCCTTGCATGACGACCCAGGGATTGCCGATCACACCCGCGCCCTTGCACAAGGGCTTTTGCAATCTCAAGGCGGGACAGAAGCCCAACGACAGCGCGCTTGCAAAGGTGTCGCGCGGCGCCTGCGCCAATGCGGCGTATGCCAGGCTGGCGCCGGAGGAGTAACCGACCAGCATGGGGGTGAGGTAGCTGGGCAGGTGGTAGTAGGCCTGCACAAAATGGCTCAAGTTTTCCAGATCGCCGTCCGCGAACACGCACTCGGCGCCATCCGCCTCCAGGCTGGCCTCAAACTCCCGCAGATCGATCCCGACCACCATTGCGCCGCGCTGCCGAAGCTGCTGCGCCAGCTCGACGACCCGGCCGCTCCAGCCGTCATCGCCCGACAAAAGCAGGACGAAACTGGCTGGGCTCCCCACCGGCGCGTACACGGCCAGGTGCTTGAAGCGGCCATGGCTTAGAGCCGATTCATTCCCGGAAAGGTCGGCCGCGCGGGCCGCGGCGTTCCCGGTCACCAGGGCGGCCAGGATGAATCCGTACGCGAAAGCCGACAGGCTTGTTCCGAGCATGGTGTCCCCTTGCGGTAATCTGCAGTACATGAGTATGCCCGCCGCCGTGCTAATCATTCGCAAATCCTCCTTGCCACCGATCCGGTGGAAGAACGGCGGCGGCATTACCCACGAAGTGATCCGAGTGCCGCCGAGCGCAGAGCCGTTCCTGTGGCGCGTGAGTATTGCGCACATCGAGACCGCGGCAGCCTTTTCCGATTTCGCCGGATATCAGCGCACCATGGTGCTGTTGCGCGGCGCGGGCATGGCGCTGCAGTTCGCGAACGGCGAACGCCAGGTGTTGCGCCAGATCGGAGATCTGGCGCAGTTCGACGGTGCGCTGCGGGTTCATTGCGAGCTATTGGACGGCCCCTGCATGGACCTGAACTTGATGGTGGCCAAGACCGCGGCAAGCGCCTCGACGCGGGTGCAGCGTCTGCATGCGCCGCTGCTGCTCGAGGCCTGCAGCGAAGAAGCGGTGCTGCTGGCCTGCGTGCAGGGAACGATCGTGCTCCAGGGCGATGGCGCGGATGCTGCGGCTCTCGAGCCGGGGGATGTCGCGCTACTCCCGCAGGCGGCTCAGCCGGCGCGCTGTACGCCGGCGGATTCCGCGGCCGGCGCGCTGGCCTTCATCGCCCGTATGCGCATCTAGTATTTGTGGGTTGACAGCAGCAGGCTGGTTTCCGTGTTGGAAATGCCGTCGATCAGGCGGATGCGCCCCAAGACCTTGTCGACGGCTTCGAGACTCTCGGTGCGCAGTTCCGCGACGATGTCCCAGCGGCCATTGGTGGTGTGCAGGGCGCGGACCGCCGGGTCGCCGCGCAGCGCGCGCAGCACCTCATCGGTGCGGTTGCCTTCCACCGCCACGGTCATCAGGGCGCGAATGCTGTGCTCTTCCGACTGCGGACGGAGTTTGACGGTGTAGCCCACGATGGTGCCGTCGGCTTCCAGGCGGGCCAGCCGGTTCTGCACGGTGCCGCGCGCCACCCCCAGGGTCTTGGCCATGGTGGCGACCGATACCCGGGCATCGTCGCGCAGAAGCGATAGCAGTTGGCGATCGGTTGAATCCACGGCACCTCCGGGGTGGGATTGAACATTATGCCAATTAATGTTGACACAATGCTCAAATACTTGCACTTATTGATCACATCTCTGGCTATTCTTTGGCCATAGACTACCGTGAAACTAGGGATTGGCTCAATCCAACCCGCGAGAGACTCATGGTTGCTTACATCGGCACTGCGCGTGTCCAACAACTGGTGGCGCGACTCGGGGCCGCCGAGTTCATCGAGACCTTGGCCGGCGAGCTTGAGGCCGATTATCGGCGCTGGGATGAATTCGAAAAATCGCCGCGGCATGCATCGCATTCCGAAGTCGGCGTCATCGAACTCATGCCGACTAGTGACGGCCGCCTGTATTCCTTCAAGTACGTCAACGGCCATCCAAAAAACACCGCCGCCGGACTGCTCACCGTGACCGCCTTCGGCGTGCTCGCCGACGTCGCGACGGGATACCCGCTGCTACTCTCGGAAATGACCTTCGTGACCGCGCTGCGCACGGCTGCGGTCTCGGCGTTGGCGGCCCGGCATCTGGCGCGACCCGACAGCCGTGTGATGGCGTTGATCGGCAACGGCGCGCAGAGCGAATTCCAAGTGCTGGCGTTTTACCGCATGCTGGGGATCAGGCAAGTGCGGCTATTCGACACGGATTCTCGCGCCAGCGCGAAATTGATGCGCAATCTCGCCGCCCTGCGCATCGCGGACTTGAGCGTGCAGTGCTGCGCCTCTACGCCTGAAGCCGTGCGCGGCGCCGACATCGTGACCACGGTCACCGCCGATAAGCGCAATGCGCTGATTCTCGGGCCCGAGATGATCGAGGCGGGGATGCACCTGAATGCGGTCGGCGGCGATTGCCCCGGCAAGACCGAGCTGCACGTCGACATCCTGCGCCGGCCGGATGCCCGCATCGTGGTCGAGTTCGAGCCGCAGGCGCGCATCGAGGGCGAAATACAGCAGCTCGAGCAGTCGGAGCCGGTAGTCGAGCTTGCCGACGTGCTGCGGGCAAAGCGCCCCGGGCGCAGCGCAGCTGCCGAGGTCACGGTGTTCGATTCGGTGGGATTTGCGCTCAACGACTTCTCCGCGCTGCGCTACTTGCATCGATTGAACGCCGAGCAGCGCGACTCCGCCACCGATATCGATCTGGTGCCGATTCTCGACGACCCCAAGGATTTGTTCGGCGGACTGGTCGGCCTCGCCCGAGCGGACAGCCGCGCGCCGCGATTGCGCAGCGTGGATCGGAGCTTCGCATGAGTCCGGCCGCGCGCACAGCCAGCCTGATTGGCGCCCCAACCGACGTGGGCGCGAGCGATCGCGGCGCCTCCATGGGTCCCGAGGCACTGCGCGTAGCCGGCCTGAATACCGCGCTCACGCACTGGGGTTTCAACGTCGTGGATTGCGGCAACGTCAGCGGACCGCTCAATCCCGGCCTGATCAATGTGAACGGCTACCGCAACCTGCCGGAGGTCGCGGCGTGGAACCGCGAGGTGCACCACGCGGTGTACCGGGAGCTGAGCGCGGATCGGCTGCCGATCCTGCTCGGCGGGGATCATTCCTTGAGCATCGGCTCCATCTCGGCCGTGGCGCGCCACTGTCGCGAGCACGACAAGCCGTTGCGGGTGCTGTGGCTCGACGCGCACGCCGACTTCAATACCCGGGAGCTCAGCCCGACCGGCAGCCTGCATGGAATGCCGGTGTCCACGCTGTGCGGATTCGGTCCGCAGGAGCTGCTGCAGATCGGCGGCAAAACGCCGGCGCTGAACCCGCAGTGGGTGCGCCAGATCGGCATCCGCAGCGTCGATGCGGGCGAGCGGCGCTTTCTGCACGAGCAGGAACTGGCGGTGTTCGACATGCGCTACATCGACGAGATCGGCGTGCGCAAGGTCATGGAGCTCGCGCTGCAGGATATGGACGCAGATACCCACCTGCACGTGAGTTTCGACGTCGACTTCCTCGACCCGGAGATCGCGCCGGGGGTTGGGACCACGGTGCCGGGCGGCATGTCGTACCGCGAAGCGCAGTTGTGCATGGAGATGCTGGCCGATACCGGCCGTGTGGCATCGCTCGACATCATGGAGTTGAACCCGGCGCTCGATGTGCACAACAAGACGGCCGTGCTGGCGGTCGACCTGACCGAGTCGCTGTTCGGCAAGAGTACCCTGATGCGCAAGCCCGCTGCGGCCCAAGTCGCAAACTCGCGGCGCCTGCGAGCGGTACACGCGGCCGAATCTTAACTAGAATAGCGCCATGAACGCCGACCCAAGTGGGCTGTCCGAAGCCGCTGCCTTGGAAGCGCTGCGGCACGCCGTGAGAGAGCGCGGGCTGTGGCCGGAGGAGCGCGCGGTCACCAGGCTGCTGCAGGCGCTGGAACTGACCGGCGGCGCGCGGCATCGCGCGGTATCCGTGGCCATGGCCCTGGTCGAAGGCGCGCGCGCGCGGCGCGACGAGCGGCCGTTTCTGGATGCCTTCCTGCAGGAATTCGGGCTGTCGAATCAGGAAGGCATTGCGCTGATGTGCATCGCCGAGGCGCTGCTGCGCATCCCCGACGATGCCACCGCGGATCGCCTGATCGCCGAGCAGCTCGCCACGGGCGACTGGGGCGCGCATTCGGGCAAGTCCGAGTCGCTGTTCGTGAATGCCTCCACCTGGGGATTGATGCTGACCGGCGGCATCCTGGAGCTTGACCCGACCATCCAGTCGGACGCCGCCGGCTGGCTGCGCAAACTGACGCGCAAGGCGGGCGAGCCCATGGTGCGTCTCGCCGTGCGGCGCGCCATGCGCATCATCGGTGGCGAGTTCGTGGTCGGGCGCACGATCGAGGAAGCACTGGCGCGCAGCGCGCGCGAGCCCGAGGTGGCGCTGTGCTCCTTCGACATGCTGGGCGAGGGCGCGCGCACGCAGCAGGACGCGCAACGATATCTCAAGTCCTATGAGCATGCGATCGGTGTCATCGGCGCGGCGGCGGCCGGCCGCGCGCCGCATGAAGCGTCGAGCATCTCCATCAAATTATCGGCTCTCGAGCCGCGCTACACGCTCATGCAACGCGACCGCGTCATGCAGCGACTGGTCCCGCAGGCGCTGAGTCTGGCGCGGCGCGCGGCGAAACTCGGCATCCAGCTCACCATCGACGCGGAAGAAGCGGATCGGCTGGATCTGTCCCTGGACATCATCGAGGCGCTGGCGCGCGATCCGGCCACACGCGCCTGGCCGGGCCTCGGGCTGGCGGTCCAGGCCTACAGCAAGCGCGCCGTGGACGTCATCGAATGGGTGGCGCAGCTTGCGCGCATCGAAGGCCGGCGCATGAGCGTGCGCCTGGTGAAGGGCGCCTATTGGGACAGCGAAATCAAGCGCGCTCAGGAGCGCGGCCTCGAGAACTATCCGGTCTATACCCGCAAAGTAACCACCGACGTGTCGTACCTGGCCTGCGCCGGCGTGCTGTTCCGCCACAGCGATGTCATTTATCCGCAGTTCGCGACTCACAATGCGCATAGCATTGCCGCGATCCTGGAACTTGCGCCTCCCAAGGCGGCGTTCGAATTTCAGCGGCTGCACGGCATGGGCCGGCTGCTGTATGCGGAAGCCCTGCGGCTGATTCCCGAAATTCCCCGGGTGCGGGTCTACGCGCCGGTAGGCGAGCACAAGGATCTGCTGGCCTATCTGGTGCGGCGTCTGCTGGAGAATGGCGCCAACACCTCGTTCGTGAACCGCTTCATGGACGAGCAGGTCCCGGTGGCCGACATCGTTCGCGATCCGATTTCCGAACTCGAGCGCTGCGATGCCTATGCGCATCCGCGCTTGGGCCTGCCCGCCGCGCTGTATTCCGACCGGCGCAACTCCCAGGGCGCGGATCTTGGCAACCCGCTCGAGATCGACGCGCTGCGCGCCGGCTTGAGCGCCGCGCGGCCGCTGGAACGCCGCTCGGGACCCATCGTCGGCGGCACCTTGGTGTCGGGCGAGCGGCGCCCGGTCACCAATCCGGCCGATCGGCGCGACATCGTCGGCGTCTCGCGCGATGCGACACCGGGGGAGATCGCGGGCGCGTTCGACGCCGCCGCCAAAGCTCAATCGTCCTGGAACGCCGCGGGCGGCGAGGCGCGCGCCGCGTGCCTGGACCGGGCCGCGGCCCTGCTCGAAAGCCGGCGCCTGAATTTTTACGATCTACTGGTGCGCGAGGCCGGAAAAACGCTGCCGGACGCAATCTCCGAAGTGCGCGAAGCCGCGGATTTCTGCCGCTACTACGCGCTGCGCGCGCGCGACGAGTTCGCCAGCCCTAAGCGCCTCGAAGGTCCCACGGGAGAGTTGAACGAGCTGTCGATGCACGGCCGCGGCGTGTTCGCCTGCATCAGCCCCTGGAATTTTCCGCTGGCGATTTTTGGCGGACAGGTCACCGCCGCGCTGGCGGCCGGCAATGCCGTGGTCGCGAAGCCGGCGGAGCCGACCCAGCTCATCGCCGCGCAATTCGTGTTGCTGCTGCACGAGGCGGGAGTGCCGCCGGAGGCACTGCACCTGATACCCACGCCGGGCAGGATATTCGGCGAGGTCGCCCTCGCGCACCCCGCGCTCGCCGGCGTGGCCATGACGGGATCCACCGCAACCGCGCTCACCATCAATCGTGCGCTGGCAGCGCGCGGCGGCGCCCTGGTGCCGCTGATTGCGGAAACCGGCGGATTGAACGCGATGATCGTCGATTCGACCGCGCTGCCGGAGCAGGTTGTCGATGATGTGCTGAACTCCGCCTTCATCAGCGCCGGCCAGCGTTGCTCGGCGCTGCGCTTGTTGTTCCTGCAGGAAGAGATCGCCGATACGGTGCTGGAAATGATCGCCGGCGCGATGGACGAGCTCATCATCGGCGATCCGGCGCATCCGCAGACCGATGTCGGCCCGGTGATCACGGCGACGGCGGCTCAGGGGCTGGAGGCGCATATCGCCCAAATGCGCAAACAAGCGCGTGTCATCAAGGCATGCCGTCTCGGCGAGGCGCACGCTCACGGCAGCTTCTTTGCGCCGCACCTGATCGAGCTTAAGAGCGCGGCGCAACTGACCCACGAGGAATTCGGCCCGATCCTGCACGTCGTGCGCTATCGATCGAGCGATGTGGCGCAGGTCCTGCAAGACATTCGCGCCAGCAATTTCGGCCTGACCTTGGGTGTGCAGACGCGCTTGGAATCCTTCTGGCGCCAGGTGTTCGCCCAGACCCTGGTCGGCAACACCTACGTCAACCGCAACATGATCGGCGCCGTGGTCGGCGTGCAGCCATTCGGCGGCATGGGCCTGTCGGGGACCGGGCCGAAGGCCGGCGGCCCCCACTATGTGGCGCGTTTTGCCAATGAGAGAACTCTCACGGTCAATACCACTGCCACCGGCGGCAATGCCGCGCTGTTGAACCTGGGCAACTGAGCGTCGGCGAACGCTGCGGCGGGCCCGCGTGCCTGCTGCTCAAGGTGTCCGGGCAGGCTCAACGTAAATTGCGAGCCCGCTGCCGTACTTGCGCGCACCGGAGGTGAAGCCGCCGACTCCCAGGTCGAGCGTCCCATGGTTGGAATACGCGCTTGCTCCGGCGCCGCCGCCGATCGATGCCGCTGCCTCGTCGTTTATGCCCTGCAGCAGGATGCCGTTGGCGCCGAGCTTGGCCGCGGCCCGCTTCAAACGCTGGATCACCGCTTCGGTTTTCGCGTCCGCGCTCAAAGCGAATGAAAATTGGCTGGAGCTTGCGAGAATTGCGATCTTGTCGAATCGGGCGGGTGCTTCCAGATAAACCTGCACCTGATCCGCTGTGAGCGGCGCCCGCGGGCTGCCCACCAACGCCTGCGTCGCGCTGCAGCCCGCGAGCATCGAGATTGCGATCAAGCTGACCGGGTGCCCGGCTATTTCCACGGCTTCGAGGTATGCACGCTGACCAGCGCATCGTACAGGCTGCCGTCGGGATGCTTGGCGCACTGCGCCTGCAGGGCCGTGGCAAAATCGGTCACGGCTGCGGCGTCGAACATATGACCGCCGGCCTTGCTCACGGCGAAACCGAGCAGCCACATCATAATGGTGGTTTCGCTCTCCGGATCGGTGCGCGCGGACTCCTGATGTCTCGATTCGAAGGTTGTGCAGTCGAGCGCGCTCAGGTCCATCGGATGGGCGTTGTTCAATGCGATGTGCGGCAGCGCCTCCAGCAGGCTTTCGCTGGGATTGTTCTTGCATTCGGCGTCCAGCGCGAATCCAAACGAGGGCAGGGCGTCGCCGTACATGACATGCGCGCCGGACTTGGCGACTGCGAATCCGAACAGCCACATGACCATGTTGATCGAATCCACTTTCGGGTTCGAGTCGCTCGGGTTCAGAACCTCGTTTTGGTATTTGGAACAGCTCAAGGTGGCGATATTCAGGTCGGCCGCGCGCCCCAGGCACGGAACCAGGCAGATCACGAGAACGGCAGCGCCGAGAGCCTTCATTGCGAAATCCTATTGGCGCGGATACCCACCGCGGATTGGCAGATGTTGCGTGCGATCACGCACCAGCGTCAAGAACGGCAAGCAGCAGCTCGCGCAGCAGGGAGCTCAAGGGCTTGGCGCGTTGCGCGGAAAATTCCGGCGTCCTCGATTCCTCAAGGTAGGCGCCTTGCGCGATCTCCAATTGCAGGGCGTGGATGTTCAAAGCGGGATTGCCGTAATGCCGCGTGATGTAGCCTCCCTTGAAGCGGCCGTCGAGCACGTACGAGAAGTTCTTTTGGGTGCCGAGGCGCGCGAGCAGGCGGGCCGGAAAGTCCGCGGAACAACTGCGGCCGCCTGAGGTGCCGATGTTCAGATCCGGAAGCCGCCCCTCGAACAGCGCGGGCACCACGGAATGAATCGAGTGCGCGTCCCACAGGATGCAATATCCATGGCGGCGCACGATCGCCTGAGCCAGCGCGCCGAGCTTGTCGTGATAGGGCTGCCAGTAGCGCTCGAGCCGCTCGGCAACTTCGCCAGGCGTCGGATCCTGTCCCGGGGAATACAGACGATCGCCGTCGAAAGTCTCGGTGGGGCAGACCGTGGTTTCGCGCTGGCCTGGGTAGAGCGGCGCGCCATCCGGCGGGCGATTCAGGTCCACGACGTAGCGGGTATGCGTCGCGCGGATGACCGATGCGCCGAGCTCGCGATGAAAATGATACAGCTCGGGGACGAACCAATCCGTGTCCGGCAGGTCGCGTGCCTCGCGGGTCAGCCGCGCGGCGAGATCCTGCGGCACGAAGGTGCCGGAGTGCGGGAAGCTGATGAGCAGCGGCCGGTCGCCGGGACTGTAGTCGTACAGAGCTGCGTTGAGCGGCGCTGCGCTCACGCGGCCGCTCTCGACGGCAGCACCCGCTTGACCCATTGGGCGAAGCGCCCGCTTCGGACCCAGGTCTTGGCGGTCTCGATGTCCGGAGCGAAGTAGCGGTCCGCCGCATAGAAGCCCACGTCGCCGCGAATCACGGCGTGAACCTGCTCGAGCACGTCGGAGGATTTGGCCGGGCGGTGAAAGTCGATGCCCTGGGCGGCCGCCAACAGCTCGATGCCGACCACGCAAGCCGCATTTTCGACCATGGGACCCAAGCGGCGCGCGGCATGGGTGGCCATGCTCACATGGTCCTCTTGATTGGCGGAGGTTGGAATCGAATCGACGCTGCACGGAGTCGCGATGCTCTTGTTCTCGGACACCAATGCCGCGGCGGTGACCTGCGCGATCATGAATCCGGAGTTCAAGCCGCTGTTCTCGACCAAGAACGCCGGCAGGCCGCTCATCTTCGGATCCACCAGCACGGCGACTCTGCGCTCCGACAGGCTGCCCATCTCGGCAATCGCGAGCGCCAAACAGTCGGCCGCGAAGGCCACGGGTTCGGCGTGAAAATTCCCACCCGAGAGAACCTCCCCCTGCTCGACGAACAGCAGCGGATTGTCGGTTACCGCGTTGGCCTCGATGTTCAAAGTCAGGCTGCAATTGCGCATCAGATCCAGGCAGGCGCCCATCACCTGGGGCTGGCAGCGAAACGAGTAGGGATCCTGCACGCGCGTGCAGTCCAGATGCGAGGCGCGGATCGCGCTGCCGGCAAGCAGTTCGCGGTACTCGTTCGCCACCGCGATCTGCCCCGGCTGCCCGCGCACCCGTTGAATGCGCTCATCGAACGGCGCATCGCTGCCCTTCAGGGCATCGACCGACATCGCGCCGGCGATGACTGCCGCGGCGAAAATATCCTCGGCCCCGAACAGGCCCGCCAAGCCGAGCGCCGTGGACACCTGCGTGCCGTTGATCAACGCCAAGCCTTCCTTGGCCCGCAAATTCATGGGCTCAAGTCCCGCGAGGCTCAAGCCTGCCGCCGCCGGCATCAGCTTGCCGCGCACCCGCACCTGGCCGATGCCGAGCAGCACGGTGCTCATATGCGCAAGCGGCGCCAAGTCGCCGGAGGCGCCGACCGAGCCTTGCGCGGGAATCACCGGATAGATCTCATGCTGCAGCAGTGCGGCCAGGGCATCGATCAGCCGCATCGAGGTGCCGGAGTGTCCGCGCGCAAGCGCATTGATCTTGAGCGCGAGAATCAGCCGCACCACGCCATCGGTCAGCGCCTCGCCGACTCCGGCCGCGTGCGACAGCAGCAGATTGCGCTGCAGCAGCTCGAGCTGCGCGCCGGGAATTCGCGTCTGCGCCAGCAAGCCGAATCCGGTGTTGATGCCGTAGGCGGCCTCGCCCAGGGAGGCGATCTTGTCGACCAGCGCGGCGGCCGCTTGGATACGGCCGCGGTCATCTTGCCCCAAGCGCAGCGCCGTCGGCCGCTCGTAGATCCGGCGCAAATCCGCCAGCGACAATTCGCCGGCGCGCAGCTCCAGGACGTCGCTCACTCAGCGCCGCTCGATCATCGGCAGGTTCAGGCCCTGGGCGTGCGCGCAATCGATGGCGTCCTGATAGCCGGCATCGGCATGGCGCATGACGCCGGTGCCGGGATCGTTCCACAAAACTCGCGCGATGCGTCTGCCGGCAGCCTCACTGCCGTCGCAAACGATCACCACGCCCGCGTGCTGCGAGAATCCCATGCCGACGCCGCCGCCGTGATGTATCGAGACCCAGGTCGCGCCGCTCGCCGTGTTCAACAGGGCGTTGAGCAGCGGCCAGTCGGACACCGCATCGGAGCCGTCCTTCATGGCCTCGGTCTCGCGGTTGGGGCTGGCCACGGAGCCGGAGTCCAGATGATCGCGGCCGATGACGACCGGCGCCGAGAGCTCGCCGCTCGCAATCATGTCATTGAATGCGAGCCCCAAGCGATGGCGCTGGCCGAGGCCGACCCAGCAGATTCGCGCCGGCAGGCCCTGGAAGTGGATTCGCGAGCGCGCCATGTCGAGCCAGCGATGCAGGTGCGGATCGTCCGGAATCAGCTCCTTGACCTTCGCGTCCGTCTTGTAGATGTCCTCGGGATCGCCGGACAGGGCGGCCCAGCGGAATGGTCCGATGCCGCGGCAGAACAGCGGGCGAATGTACTCCGGCACGAATCCCGGAATATCGAAGGCTCGCGCCACGCCCTGATCGAGCGCCACTTGACGGATGTTGTTGCCGTAGTCGAACACCGGCAGTCCCATCGCTTTGAAGCACAACATCAACTCGACGTGCTTGGCCATCGACTTCTTGGCGGCTGCGCTGGTGCCGGACGGATCGCTCTCGCGGCGCGCGTCCCAGTCTTCCACGCTCCAGCCCTGGGGCAGGTAGCCGTTGACGGGGTCGTGCGCCGAGGTTTGATCGGTCACTGCGTCCGGACGGATGCCGCGCTCGAGCAGCGCCTGCAGCACGTCCACGATATTGCCGAGCAGCGCAACGGAGAGGGGCTTGGCCTTTCTCTTGGCCGCGTCGAGCATGCCGAGCGCCTCGTCGAGCGAAGCGGCCTCGACATCGACGTAGCCGGTTTCCAAGCGCTTGGCAATGCGGCTGCGGCGGCATTCCACCGCCAGCATGTTCGCGCCCGCCATGGTCGCGGCCAGCGGCTGCGCCCCGCCCATGCCGCCTAAGCCCGCGGTCAGAATCCACTTGCCGGCGAGATTGCCGCCGAAGTGACGGTTGCCCATCTCCTTGAACGTCTCATAGGTGCCCTGCACGATCCCTTGGCTGCCGATGTAGATCCAGGATCCGGCGGTCATCTGGCCGTACATGGCGAGGCCGCGGCGGTCGAGTTCGTTGAAGTGCTCCCAGGTGGCCCAGTGCGGCACGAGATTGGAATTGGCGATCAGCACCCGCGGCGCGTCCGCATGCGTGGGGAACACGCCGACCGGCTTGCCGGACTGCACCAGCAATGTCTCGTCCTCGCGCAGCGTCTTCAGGGTATCCACGATCCGGTCGTAGCAATGCCAGTCACGCGCGGCGCGGCCGATACCGCCGTACACCACCAGTTCGGCGGGATTCTCGGCGACTTCGGGATCCAGATTGTTCATCAGCATGCGCAGCGGCGCCTCGGTCATCCACGAGCGTGCGCTCAGGGTGGTGCCGCGGGCCGCGCGAATAACTCTCGGTTTCAAGGGAGCAAGCATGGGGATGTCCTCACGGTCGGAAGCGCCCGGACATCTCGTACCGGGAGCCGGGGTAGTAGAGGCGGGCCAGCGAAGCGATCGCGCCGGCCGTCCAGGTGCGGCGAATCATCAGCAAACAGGGTTCGTTCTGCGGCATGGTGAGCAGCACGCGGGTGCGCTCGTCCGGCATCATGGCGCGCAACAGATGTTCCGCCTCCTGCAGCGGCGCGACCTTGATCAAATAGTCGTAGGGCGTCGTGCGGGTGAAGTCCACGCTCAGGTAATCCGGCGCCAGCTTAGGGAGCACATAGCGCTCTTCGAGTTGAATGGGTCGATCGTTCTCGAAGTGCACGAGCACCGAGCAATACAGCTCGCTGCGCGAGGCGATGCCGAAGTCGGCCGCGAGGTCCGCGACCGCGCGAACCCGCTCCAGCGACACGATCTCGGCGCGATGCTCATGTCCGCGCTCGCGAATTTCTTCCGCAATGCTGCGGATCTTGAGCGGGTGCGCATGCGCATGCTGGTCCGCCACAAAACTGCCGACTCCCGCGACGCGCACTAGCACGCCGGCGTCGCGCAACTCGCGCAGGGCCCGATTCGCCGTCATGCGCGACACGCCGAACGATCGGACGATGTCGTTTTCCGAGGGCACGCGAGTCAGCGTGGCCCACTTGCCCGAGCGGATGTTGTCCAGAATATGGCGCTTGACCTGCAGGTACAGCGGTTGCAGCGAGGCCGCGGACTTGGCGGGAGCGAGCTTCGGCATGGGCTTTGAGTTTAAGCTGTATAGACAGGTATGGTCAACTGGTACCGGCCCATGAGCCGTGCGAAGCGCTCGCGCAGGGAATCCTCGTGCCCATGATGGTGGTCCCGCACGACCCAGCGGCCGCCCACCATGACGTCGCGGATCGCGGCACTGCCGCCGGCGAACAGCAGGTGGTCCAGGGCGAATTCCGCCGGCGCGCCCGCCATGCTCGGATGCGCCGTATCCAGCACCAGCCAGTCGGCGCGCCGGCCGAGCGCTATCCTGCCGGCCTGGCTGCCGACGGCCTGCGCGCCATGCTGGGCGGCATCGCTCCACAGCCGGGTGCCCACATGCGGTTCGCTCGGGTCGATGAGCACGCCGCGGCGTTTCTTGCGCAGCCGCTGCTGGTATTCCATCCAGCGCAGTTCCTCCGCCGGGCATACCGTGGATTGGCTGTCGGAGCCGACGCAGATGCGCCCGCCGAACTTCAAGAAGCGCGCCGCATCGAAGAATCCATCGCCAAGATTCGCCTCGGTGCTGATGGACAGGCAGACCGTGGCCTCGGCGGCGGCGATGCCCTGCAGTTCTTCCGCGGTGGAGTGCGTGGCGTGCACCAGGCACCAGTGCTCGGTGAGCAACGCAGCGTCCAGCAGCAATTCGATGGGACGCCGCCCGGAATCGAGCTGGCAGGCCTCGACTTCGCGTACTTGTTCGGCAACATGAATGTGCACGGGCAGGTCGGCCTGCATGGCCCGCAGAGCAAGCGCCACTTCACGCAGCACGGGCAGCGGCACGGCGCGCAGGCTGTGGAATGCCGCCCCGGTGCGCGCAACGCCAAGACGCGGCGAGTGCTGCCGCTCCCGCCTCAGGCGCTGTTCGATCTTTTCCAGGAAATCCTCTGTCTGCATGGCAAAGCGGCGCTGTTCGCTGCGCAGCGGTTGCGCGCCGAAATCGCTGGTCTGATACAGCGTGGGCAGAAAGGTCAAGCCGATGCCGGCGGCGGCCGCAGCGGCGTCGATCGCATCCCACAAGGCGTTCGCGCCGGCGTAGCGCTCGCCATCGACCCGGCGATGCAAATAATGAAACTCGGCCACGGTGGTGTAGCCCGCCTTGAGCATTTCCACGAATAGCTGCGTCGCGAGCAGTTCAAGGTCCTCCGGCCCGATCCGGTTCGCGAGCGAGTACATGGCTTGGCGCCAGGTCCAAAAGCTATCCTTGGCGGACAAGCGATATTCGGTGTTGCCTGCCATGGCGCGCTGGAATGCGTGACTGTGCGCATTGGCCATGCCGGGGACGACCATGCCGGACACCGTTTCGGCGTTGGCCGCCGCCGCGCTCATCCTGGGCGCGTCGCTCTGGATCTCGGTGATGCACCCATCGTCGGCGACGCCGATCAGGACGTCGCGCGCCCAGCCAGTCCCAAGCAAAGCGGATTGCAAAAGGTAGTGTCGAGGCATTGCCTATACCTGTATAGGGTGGTTACTTTGCCGTATCATGCATAGAACAGCAACGAGCGGGCGATCGGTAGTGCAAAAGCCGTCTAACTGGGACCGTGTTTGGGTCGGCGCGAACATGGCGACGATGGTCCCTGGACCTCAGCCCTATGGCAACCTCCGTGATGCGGCGCTGGCCATCGCCGGCGAGCGCATCGCCTGGATCGGCGCCGCCTCGGAGGGGCGCGAGCGGGCCGCCGCGAACAATGTTCCGCTCGAGGATGCGACGGGGTTGTGGATCACCCCGGGGCTGATCGACTGCCACACGCATTTGGTCTACGGCGGCAATCGCGTCGAGGAATTCGAGAGGCGCCTGTGCGGTGTGTCGTACCAGGAGATCGCGCGCGCCGGCGGCGGCATTCAGTCGACGGTCAATGCCACGCGCTCGGCCACGCTGCAATCCTTGCGCGAGTCGGCAGCGATTCGCGCGCAGCGCCTGATGTCCGAAGGCGTCACCACCATCGAGATCAAATCCGGCTACGGCCTGGAGCTTGCGACCGAACGGCGCATGCTCGAGGTGGCCCGCGAATTGGGCCGGGAACTGCCGCTATCGGTCACCACCACGTATCTGGGACTGCACGCGCTGCCGAAGGAATTCCAAGGGGATCGGCAGGGCTTCGTCGATCGGGCGAGCGGCCCTTGGCTGCAGGAGCTGGCGGCGGCGGGGCTGGTGGATGCAGTGGATGCATTCTGCGAAAACATCGCGTTCTCGCTCGAGGAAACCGAGCAATTTCTGCGCGCGGCGCAGCGGCTCGGCTTAAGGGCGCATGTGCATGCAGGACAACTGAGCGACATGCGCGCCGCCGAATTGGCGGCAAAATATCAGGCGCTGTCGGCGGACCATCTGGAGTACCTGAGCGAGCAGGGCGTGCGCGCGCTCAAAGCAGCGGGCACCGTCGCGGTACTTTCCCCCGGAGCTTATTTCACCTTGCGGCAAACCACCCCGCCGCCGGTGCCGGCGCTGCGCCAAGCCGGCGTGCCCATGGCGGTCGCAACCGATTGCAATCCCGGCAGCTCGCCGTGCACGTCCCTGCTGCTGGCGCTCAACATGGCATGCACGCTGTTTGGCCTGACGCCGGAGGAGGCACTCGCAGGCGCCACCCGCAACGCCGCGCAGGCGCTGGGATTGCAGCAGCAAGTCGGCACCCTGGAAGCCGGCAAGAGCGCCGATTTCGCCCTGTGGCGCATCGATCGCCCGGCGGAGCTCTGCTACGGCTTGGGAGCGAACCCCTGCGTGGGCGTGGTGCATCGGGGCCGCATCAGATCGTGAGCGAGTCGACTGCATCGAAGCTGGCGTGCGGCGCGGGAGTCCTGCTGTTGCTCTCAGCGTCCGCGAGCGCGGCCTTCGCCAAGGATCCGAGCAGCGCCACCCGCACGCCCATCAAGCACGTCATCGTGATCATCGGCGAGAATCGCAGTTTCGACCACGTGTTCGCGACCTATGTGCCGGCGCGTGGCGAGGCCATCAACAACCTGCTATCCGAGGGCATCGTCGCGCTGGACGCGAATTCGAATGCCATTCCCGGACCGAATTTCCACAAGGCGCATCAGTTGGCCGCAGTGGATCAAGGTGCTGCCGACGGATTTCTGCTGAACCCGCCGACGCAAGAGTTCCCGAACGACCGTCTCCCGGCACCGTTGACCGGCGGCCCGAAGGTTTCCTTCATTCCGAACCGCTGTGCCGGCGGCACGCCGATCACGCAGTGCACAGCCAGCCTTGCCCTGGCGAAGCAAACCGAAACCGGCCTGCCCGAGGAATATTATCCGTATCTCTTGAACGGCGGCACGGGCTTGGCGAGGCACACTCCCGATGTGCGCATTGCCGATGTCAACGCCTTGCCGGCCGGACCCTTCCAGTTGACCAATGGCAAGACCTTCAGCTACGACGACTATGCGGCGAGCCCGGTGCATCGCTTCTACCAGATGTGGCAGCAGTTGAATTGCAGCGCGCAGCGCGCGACCCCGGACAATCCTTCCGGATGCGATGCGCAGCTGTTTTCCTGGGTTGAGGTGACCGTCGGGGCCGGCACCAACGGGCGCGCGCAGCCGGCGAATTTCAGCACGCAGTACTCGCCGGCCGCGAGCACCACGGGGGAAGGCTCGACGGCGTTGGGCTTCTACAACGTTCAGCGCGGCGACGCGCCGTATTTCAAGAGTCTCGCGGATCGCTATGCGATGAGCGATAACTTCCATCAGTCGGTGAACGGCGGCACCGGCTTCAATCACATCATGTTCGGGCACGCCGATGCGATTTGGTTCAGCGACGCGAACGGCAATCCCGCCGCGCCGCCCGATTCGAGCGAAGTGGAAAATCCCAATCCGGCGCCGGGCACCAACAACTGGTACACCGAGGACGGCTATGGCCAGGACAAGAACGCAGGCCATCGGCCGCCGTTTGCCGCCGCCCCGGCATTCGGCGGCGGCTCCTATAGCAATTGCTCGGACCCTGATCAGCCAGGCGTGAAGCAGATCCTCGATTATCTGGCCGCGCTGCCGCGGCCGATCGATCCGCGCTGCGAGCCGGGCCACTACTACCTGTTGAACAATTACAACCCGGGATGGTTCGGCAACGGCCGCAACGCCTACCTCGACAAGAACCCATCCAACACTCCGTTCACGATTCCACCCTCGACGGTGCGCGGCATCGGCGACAGCCTCAACGAGCGCAAGATTTCATGGAAGTATTACGGGGACCAATGGAACAACTACGTCGATGATCCGTATCTGCTGAATTACGGGACTCCGGGCCCCAAGGCGGACGAGTACTGCAACATATGCAATCCGTTCCAGTACGACACCTCCATCATGTCGCATCCGGAACAGGTGGCTGCGCACCTCAAGGATACGCTGGACCTGTATTCCGACATTGCCGGCCGCCGGCTGCCCGCAGTGTCCATCGTGAAACCCAGCGGCTATATCGACGGCCACCCCGCATCCTCGAAGCTCGGATTGTTCGAGGGGTTCGTCAAGAAGATCGTCGATGAGGTGCAAGCATCACCGTATGCGAAGGACACGGCGATCTTCATCACCTTCGATGAGGGCGGCGGCTACTATGATTCAGGCTATGTGCAGCCGCTCGATTTCTTCGGCGACGGACCGCGCATCCCGCTGATCGTGGTGTCTGAGTACGCGCGGGCGGGCCATATCTCGCACGAGTATGCCGACCATGTCTCCATCCTCAAATTCATCGAGCGGAACTGGAGCGTGGCGCCGATCACGCAGCGCAGCCGCGACAACTTTCCAAATCCGGTCAGTGCCGCCGCAAATCCGTACGTGCCGCAGAACTCCCCGGCCATCGGCGATCTGTTCGACCTATTCGACTTCCGCGGCGGCATCCACCGCTAGGCGGTCAGCCAGGAAGCCCCTCGTGTCCGTCCTCAAGGAGCGGATCTCCGAGCTTGAATCCAGCTATTAGTGCGCGAGTCGAGCAGATCGAGCGGCAGCACGCCGCCGTTCAGCATCTCGTCGTGGAAGGCGCGGATGTCGAACTTCGAGCCGAGTTCGCGCTGCGCGCGCTCGCGCAGTTCGCGAAACTTGAGCTGCCCCAGCTTGTACGACAGCGCCTGCGCCGGCCAGGAAATATAGCGGTCCGTTTCGGATTGAATGGTCGGCTCGTCGATGCTGCCGGTCTTGCGGAAGAACTCGACCACTTGCTCGCGCGTCCATCCCTCGGAATGGATGCCGGTATCGACCACCAGCCGCACGGCGCGAAACAATTCGCTGGATAAGCGGCCGAAGTCGCTGGCCGGATCCTGGTAGAAACCCACTTCCTTGCCGAGCTGCTCCGCGTACAGCGCCCAGCCTTCGATGTAGCCCGAGTTGGCGGTGTGCTGGCGAAACTTCGGCAGCCCGGTGAGCAGCTGCGCCACCGACTGCTGCATGTGGTGCCCCGGGATGCCTTCGTGATAGGCCGTAGCCTCGTCATCGATCAGCGTGCGGTGCGCAAAGTCGGCGGTGGCGACCACCACACGGCCCGGACGCTTGCCGTCGGGAGTGCCGGTTTGATAATGCGTGGGCGCGGCGGCCTGGAAATCCGGTATGGCCTCGACAGTCACCGGCGATCCGGGAATGAAGCCGAACAAGTCCGGCAGCTTGGGCTGCATCTGCGCAATGTATTTGCGAAAGTCGTCCACGATCTGCTCGGCCGAGGTGGGCACGTACTTCGGATTCGACTTGAGCGACTCGCGGTACGCCGCCACATCCGCGAAGCCTGCCTGCTTGGCGATGGTCAGCATGTCCGCTTCGATGCGCTCGATTTCGCGCAGGCCGATGGCGTGGATTTGAGCGGGGGTCAAGCTGCTGACGGTGGTGCGGGCAAGGATGTCGTTCAGATAGCGCTTCTCGCCCCCGGGGAGCGAGGTGATGGCGAGCGTGGTGCGGCCGCGCGGAGCGTAGTCAGCCGCGATGTAGTCGGCGAAGGCGCTGTAGGCAGGCAGCACTTGCCTGGTCACGACGTCGGTGATTTCCTGAGTGAGCCGCTGCTGATCTTCGGCCGAAATGGCCGCGGGAAACTTCTTGGTGGGCAGCAGGAAGGGATTCGATGCAACCACCCCGCGGCACTGGGCGGGTACTTTCTCGAGCAGGAAGCGCACCGGCATCAGCTGGTCCTTGAGCCCTGCGCGCAGCACCTCTCTGGTTTGATCGAATACGCGCGGAATTTGCTGCAGCCGCGCGATGTAGTCATGGTAGCGCTGCACCGAATCCAAGGGGATGGCGAGGGGCAGATCGGCAAGATGCGTGCAGGGCCCATCCATCTGGCTGACGGGCATCTCGTATTCCTTGAAGCCGTAGTTGGCGATGCGCTGCTTGAGCGAGCGCTGCAGGACCTGGTGCGACAGCAGGTCCTGCTCGGTGAAGCCGTCGGTTGCGATGCTATCCAGGCGCCTGAGGAATTCGGCATCGTTGTCGTGCTGGCTCTTGATGGCAGCCAGGGACACCTCGTTCAAGCGATCGTTGTAGCGGTAATCCCCGAACGCCGTTGCGCGCTCGGGGTTGGCTTTCAGATCGGACTGATACTGTTCCTCGAACAGCGCGTTCTGCGCGGCGACGCGCGACTCGAGTGAGGCGGGTGCGGCGCTGGCAGCGGTTTGGGCGAGCAGGGAAACGCACAGGGCAAGAAGACACAGGGTGTGATTGCGCATATCGCAAAAGACTAGCACAGGAGTTATTGTCGCCGACATGGCGCATTCGGCTCACAACCAGACCCCACCGCTGGTCGACTACAATTTGTTCGCCACGGATTCGGCCCTGGCGCAGGCGCTGGAACGCGAGGGAGCCGCGTGGGCCGCGCCGCAACTCGCGGCAACCGGCGCGCAGCTCAGCTCGGCGGAGAATCTCGAGCGCGCGCGGCTGGCGAATGCCTACCCACCCGTATTGCGCGCCTTCGATTCCCGGGGCGAGCGCATCGACCGGGTCGAGTTTCATCCGGCCTGGCATGAGCTGCTCGACGGCATCACGGCACGCGGGCTGCACACCGGGCCTTGGGCGCATCCTAAGCCCGGAGCGCACGTGGCGCGGGCGGCGAGTTACTTCATGCAGGCGCAGCTCGAATCGGGCAGCCTGTGTCCGACCACCATGACCTATGGTTCCGTGGCTGCCATCGCCAACGATGCGGATCTGGCGCGCGAGATTTGCCCCAAGCTGTACGCGCCGGTGCACGATTCGCGCGATGTGCCGATCCCGGAAAAACGCGGCCTGATGATCGGCATGGGCATGACCGAACGCCAGGGCGGATCGGATGTACGCAGCAACACGACGCGCGCCGCGCGCCAGCCCGATGGCAGCTACCGCCTGGACGGCCACAAGTGGTTCTATTCGGCGCCGCAGTGCGATGCCCATCTGGTACTGGCGCAGACTGAACGAGGCCTGTCCTGCCTGTTCGTGCCGCGGTTCGCGCCGGACGGGTCGAAAAACGGCGTGCGCATCCAACGCCTCAAGGACAAGGTGGGCAATCGCTCGAATGCCTCCTCGGAGGTGGAATTCGTCGCGGCCCATGGGCGCTTGCTGGGCGAGGAAGGCCGCGGGGTACCGACCATACTCGAGATGGGCACTTACACGCGGCTCGATTGCGTGATCGGCACGGCCGGCATGATGCGCCAGGCGGTGGTGCAGGCGCTGCACCACGCGCGCCATCGCATGGCATTCGGCCGGCGCCTGGCCGAACAGCCGCTGATGCGCAGCGTGCTGGCCGACCTGGTGCTCGAATCCGAGGCGGCGACCTGCCTGGCGCTGCGCCTGGCGCGAGCCTTCGATACGCAGCACGAGCGTGAGCGGGTGCTGCGGCGGGTGATGACCTCGGCGGCGAAATTCTTCATCTGCAAGCGCGGGCCGCAGCTGGCGGCTGAGGCCATGGAGGTGCTCGGCGGCAATGGCTATGTCGAGGAAGGCGTGCTCGGGCGCATTTACCGGGAAATGCCAGTCAATTCCATCTGGGAGGGCTCGGGCAACATCATGTGCCTGGATGTGCTGCGCGCGTTTTCCAAATCGCCGGAGGCGCTGCCGGTGCTGCTGGAGGAACTTAGCGCAGCGCGCGGATTGAACGCGCGCTATGACGCCGCCGTGTCCAGGCTCGCCGCGCGGCTGTCCGGCGATGCCGTGCAAGAGTCCAGCGCCCGCACCCTGGTATGCGACCTGGTGCTCGCGATGCAGGCGGCATTGCTGCTGCGCTCCTCGCGCGGCGGCGTGGCCGAGGCCTTTTGCGAGAGCCGGCTCAAGGGGGACGCAAGCGAAGTATTCGGCGCGCAGCGCGCGCCGTTGGGCGCGTCCGACATTCTCGATGCGGCGTTCGCTTGAGCGCGGCGGTGTTTGCTTACGCGCCGCGCTTGAGCGAACGCTGAGCGAGCGAACCCGCTCCGGACTGCAGCGCCCACCACTTCTCGATGCTGGCCTCGAGCCCGGGCAGGTCGAGTCCCGCCGCGGTGAGACAGGTGCCGCGCGAGCCATGCTCGATGAATCGGTCCGGTATGCCCAGATGCAGCACCGGCAGCTGCACGCCGCTGGCGGCGAGCAATTCGCTGACTCCCGCGCCGGCGCCGCCGATGATGGAGTTCTCCTCGATGGTCACGAAGGCTTGATGCCGCTCTGCCAGCGACAGCACCATGGCCTCGTCCAGCGGCTTGACGAAGCGCATGTTGACCATCGTGGCATTCAGGCGCTCGGCAATTCGCTCGGCGGGCTCGACCAGCGCGCCGAACGCGAGCAGGGCAAGACCGCAGCGGCCCTCGCGCCGCAACTGGGCGCGTCCCACGCGCAGCGCCGTCATCGCCTGGACGATCGGCACTCCCGGTCCGCTGCCGCGCGGATAGCGCACCACCGAGGGCGAGGACAGGGTGGTGCCGGTGTACAGCATCTGGCGGCACTCGTTCTCGTCGGCCGGCGCCATGATCACCATGTTGGGAATGCAGCGCAGAAAGCTCAAGTCGTAGCTGCCCTGGTGTGTGGCGCCGTCGCTGCCCACGAGGCCCGCCCGGTCCACGGCGAACAGCACCGGCAGATTCTGCAGCGCCACATCATGAATGAGCTGATCGTAGGCGCGCTGCAGGAAGGTGGAATAAATGGCCACGACCGGCTTCAAGCCTTCGGCGGCGAGGCCCGCGGCGAAGGTGACCGCGTGCTGCTCGGCGATGGCGACGTCGAAATATCTCTCGGGAAAGCGCTTTGAATACTCCACCAAGCCCGAGCCTTCGCGCATCGCCGGCGTGATGGCGACGATGCTGGGATCGCGCTCGGCCATGTCGCACAGCCACTTGCCGAAGATCTGCGAGTAGGAGGGGCCGGTGGCGGCCTCCTTGAAAATCGTGCCGCTGGCCGGATCGAACGGTCCCGGGCCATGCCACTTGATCGGGTCGGCCTCGGCGGGGGCGTAACCCTTGCCCTTGCGCGTGACCACGTGCAGGAACTGCGGGCCGCGCAGCTGCTTCACGTTGCGCAGCGTGGTGACCAGGGCTTTGACATCATGCCCGTCGATCGGGCCGATGTAATTGAAGCCCATCTCCTCGAACAGCGTGCCCGGCAACACCATTCCCTTGAGGTGCTCTTCCGAGCGGCGCGCCAGCTCCCACACCGTGGGCATCTGGCGAAGAACTTTCTTGCCCCCCTCGCGCAAATGCGAGTACATGCGCCCCGACAGGACGCGGGCGAGATAATTGGAGAGCGCGCCGACGTTCTCCGAGATCGACATGTCATTGTCGTTCAAGATGATCAATAGATCCGCAGGCAGCGAGCCGGCATGATTCAGCGCCTCGAAGGCCATGCCGGCGGTCAGGGCGCCATCGCCGATGACGGCCACGACGCGGCGGTCCTCCCCGCGTTGTGCAGCCGCGACAGCCATGCCGAGCGCGGCGCTGATCGAGGTGCTGGAATGACCCACGCCGAAGGTGTCGTATTCGCTTTCGCTGCGGCTCGGAAACGGCGCGAGCCCCTCATGCTGCTTGATGGTATGCAGCCGCTCGCGGCGCCCGGTCAGCACTTTATGAGGGTAGGCCTGGTGGCCGACGTCCCACACCAGCCGGTCATAGGGGGTGTTGAAAACATAATGCAGGGCGACGGTCAGTTCGACCGTGCCCAATCCCGCCGCGAAGTGGCCGCCGCGGGTACTGACACTATGGATCAGGAATTGGCGCAGCTCATCGGTCAATTCCACCAGCTTGGCCGCGGGCAGCAGCCGCAGGTCCGCCGGTGTCTTGAGAGACTCAAGCAGAGGGTACTTCTCGGACGTGGCGGTCATCCCGTACAGTTTATACAGTCGCGCGTCCGCACAGGCAACGACCCAGTCCGCTCGTTGCAAAACTGCCACGCGGTTGCGGCAATTGGCCTGCGACGCTATAGTCTGGCGAGTTTATCAGCATTTCGCCCCGCGGCTAGCCGCCGACCTTAGGTGCGAGCCTTCCGACTATCCGAGACAGTTCGCATGGATTCCGGCATTTCCGATGAAGGCTACCAAGATCAGATTCTGCCGCACGTCTCGCGAACCTTCGCCCTGACGATCCCGCAGCTGCCGCCGGCGCTGCGCACCGCCGTGACCAACGCGTATCTGCTGTGCCGGATCGCCGATACCATCGAGGATGAGCCCAAGCTGCCGCCCGCCGCCACGCAGGCGTACCTGGACCGGTTTGTCGCCGTGCTGGGCGGGCGCGGGGAGCCGGTGGCGCTGGCCCGGGAACTCGCGCCGCTGCTGTCCGAGTGGACCCTGGCCACGGAACGCGACCTGGTGAGCAATATGCCGCGGGTTTTGCAGGTGACCGCCTCGTTAAGCGAGCCGAAACGGGCGGCGATTCGCCGCTGCCTGGAGCAAATGTGCTACGGCATGCCGCTATTCCAGTCGACCGCGAGCGTGAAGGGCCTGCCCCGGCTGACCGACCTCGACGATTATTGCTACTACGTGGCCGGCGTGGTCGGCGACATGCTTACGGAACTGTTCTGCGATTATTCCCCGGCGATAGCCCGGCGGCGCAGCGAGCTGCAGGCGCTGTCGGTTTCTTTCGCGCAGGGGCTGCAGATGACCAATATCCTCAAGGACGTCTGGGAGGACCGCAGCCGCGGAGCCTGCTGGCTGCCGCAGGAGGTGTTCACCCGCCACGGGGTCGACCTGTCGCGCCTGAGCCCGGAGGCGCAGGACGCCCGCTTTGCCGCAGGGATGCACGAGCTGATCGGCGTCGCGCATGCTCATTTGCGCCGCGCGCTGCATTACACCTTGTTAATACCGGGCAAGGAGGCGGGTATTCGCCGCTTTTGCCTTTGGGCAATCGGCATGGCCGTGCTGACATTGCGTAAGATCGCGCACAATCCTCAGTTCACGAGCGGGGCACAGGTGAAAATCAAGCGTTCGGCGGTGGCCATGACCAGACTTTTGACGGCTGTTGCCCTGCGCAACGACTGGCTGCTGCGGCGTCTGTTCAGATTCGCCGCGCGCGGGCTGCCGCTGGCGAACCTGGGAGAGGTGCGGCGGCCGCAGCGCGCGGCCCGGACCACGCCTGCGGACGAGCCGGAACTGATGCGCTCGTATGGGAGCACGGCCATATGAGCCGGATCGCCCAGAAGCCCGCGGTAAAACCTGCGCCAGGATTGGCCGCGCGCGAGGGCATCGTCTCGCATACGCTGACCAAGTCCCCGGCCGCGAGCATGCTGGATCGGGCGGTCGACGCCGCGCGGGATGCGTTGATCGCGTCCCAGAATGCCAAAGGCTACTGGCTGTTCGAGCTCGAGGCGGACAGCACCATTCCGGCCGAGTACATCATGATGATGCACTTCCTGGACGAGATCGACGAGCCGCTGCAGAAAAAGCTCTCGTACCACCTACGTGCCCATCAATCGGCCCACGGCGGCTGGCCCCTGTACCACGGCGGCGACTTCAACATGAGCTGCTCGGTCAAGGCCTACTACGCGCTGAAACTGGCGGGCGATGACCCTCAGGCGCCGCACATGGCGCGGGCGCGGGCCGCGATTCTCACGCGCGGCGGCGCGGCGCGGGCGAATGTGTTCACGCGCATCGCACTGGCGCTGTTCGGCCAGCTGCCGTGGCGCGGTGTGCCGTATATTCCGGTCGAGATCATGCTGTTGCCGCGCTGGTTTCCGTTCCATCTGGACAAGGTGTCCTACTGGTCGCGCACGGTGATGGTGCCGCTGTTCATATTGTGCACGCGCAAGCCGCTCGCCAAGAATCCGCGCCAAGTCGGCATTCGCGAATTGTTCACGATTGCGCCGGACGAAGAGCGCCACTACTTCCGCGATGCGCTGAAACAGGGTGGGATGCTGGCGCGGGCGTTTCTGCTGCTCGACCGGCTCGGCCGCATGATCGATCCCTTGGTGCCGGCGCGAATACGCGAGCGCGCCACCCGGCGCGCGGAACAGTGGGTGCTGGAGCGCCTGAACGGCGAGGACGGACTTGGGGCGATTTTCCCCGCCATGGTCAACGCGCTGGAAGCCATGACCATCCTCGGCTATTCGAGCGATGACCCGCGCCGCGCCACCGCCAAGCGCGCCTTGCAGAAGCTGCTGGTTGTCGGCCAGTCCGACGCCTACTGCCAGCCCTGCGTGTCGCCGGTCTGGGATACGGCCCTGGCGGCCCTCGGCATGCAGGAGACGGGCTGCGCGCCATCGGGCGCCGCGGCGACCCGAGCGCTCGATTGGCTGCGATCCGTGCAGATTCTCGATGAGCCCGGCGACTGGCGCGTGAATCGCCCGGGCCTCGCCGGCGGCGGCTGGGCATTCCAGTTCGCGAACGGCCATTACCCGGATCTGGATGACACCGCCGTGGTCGCCTGGGCCATGCATCAGGCGCCGAACAGCGCCGACTACGCGGTAAGCCTGCAGCGCGCCCTGGATTGGCTGGTCGGCATGCAAAGCCGCAACGGCGGGTTTGCGTCCTTCGACGCCGACAACACCCATTACTCCTTGAACAAGATCCCATTCGCCGATCACGGCGCGCTGTTGGATCCGCCGACCAGCGATGTGACGGCGCGCGTGGCGACGGCGCTGGCTCGGGTCGGGCGCCCGCAGGACCAGCCCGCGCTGCAGCGGGCGATCATCTTTCTGCGCCGCGAGCAGGAAGCCGATGGCTCCTGGTTCGGCCGCTGGGGCACCAATTACATCTACGGCACCTGGTCGGTGTTGACGGCGCTGGCCCAGGCCGGCCTCGCCAAGGACGATCCGACCGTACGTAAAGGCGTCGAATGGCTGGTGAAGCGGCAGAATGCCGATGGCGGCTGGGGCGAAAGCAATGACAGCTACGCGCGGCCCGGCGCGAGCGCGCCGAGCACTCCTTTCCAGACCGCCTGGGCATTGCTCGGCTTGCTGTCGGCGGGCGAGGCCGCCTCGGATAGCGTGCGGCGCGGCGTCGATCATCTGCTGCGCACTCAGGCCGGCGACGGATTATGGAGCGATCCCAACTTCACGGCGCCCGGCTTCCCGCGGGTGTTTTATCTGAAGTACCACGGCTACAGCGGCTATTTCCCGCTCTGGGCACTCGCGACCTACCGCACACTGGCGCGGCTCGGAACCACTCATTGAATGAGACCGGCGTCGTCGCGGCACTCGCGGCGGAAGCGCGGACCCTGGGCGTTGCCGGCGACGGCATCCTGGTGGGGGTGAGCGGCATTGGCTGTGCCGGCGCCGAGTCCACGGCTCGCGCGCTCATCGCTGCCGGCGCCGGCGCGCTGGTGAGCTTCGGCTTGGCCGGCGGCCTGGATCCACGCTTGCAGGCCGGCGCCATCTGCGTGCCGAGCGAGGTGATCTCCGCCGACGGCGCGCGCTTTCCCACGGCGCAGGCATGGGCTGAGCGCGTGAGCGCCTCGGTGCAAGGGTCGGTGGCCGGCGGCAAGCTGCTCACCAGCGCGCAAGCCATCGCCACTCTCGAGGACAAGGCGCGCGCCTATCGGGAAACCGGCGCCGGCCTCGTCGACATGGAAAGCCTCGGCGTCGCGCGCATCGCCGCCATGCATGGTATGCCGTTCATCGCCGTGAGAGTCATCGTCGACACCGCCGCGGATGTGCTGCCGGCGGCGGTCGCGGCTGCCAGCCGCGATGGCCAGGTGCGCATCGGGCGGCTGATTCGCGCGCTGGCAGGATCGCCGGCCGACCTCGGCGCGATTCTCAGGCTCGCCCAGCGCTATCGAGCCGCCACCCGATCGCTCGCAGCCGTGGCCCGCGGCGGCGCGCTCGCTGCAGGCACGTTCGCTTGAGAGCGCTGGTCACCGGCGCAAGCGGCTTCGTCGGCGCCGCGGTGGCCCGGGCCTTGGTGAGCGCCGGTTGGCAGGTGCGCGCGCTGGTTCGAGACGGCTCGGACCGCAGCAACCTTGCGGGCCTGCCGCTGGAAATCGCGGTCGGGGACCTGAGGATTGCCGCTTCGCTGGATGTGGCGCTGGACCAGTGCGGCGCGCTGTTCCATGTGGCGGCGGACTACCGGCTGGGGGCGCGCGACTTCGAGCAGCTGTACCGCACCAACGTGGAGGGAACCAATAATTTACTCAATGCCGCGCGCCGCGCCGGGGTTGAGAGAATCGTCTACACCAGCAGCGTCGCGACCATCGGAATCCCGGCGGATGGCTCTGTGGGGGATGAAAATACGCCGGTCGAGCTGGCCAACATGATCGGGCACTACAAGCGCTCCAAGTTCCTGGCGGAGCAACTGGTGCGCGACTCGGTGGGCTGGGGCGTGCCGGTGGTCATCGTCAACCCGTCGACGCCGGTCGGCCCCGGCGATGTGAAACCCACGCCCACCGGCAGATTGGTGCTGGACGCCGCCGCCGGCCGGATGCCGGCGTATGTGGACACGGGACTCAACATCGTGCACGTCGATGACGTTGCGGCCGGGCACTTGCTGGCCTTTCAGCGCGGCATACCCGGCGAGCGCTACATTCTGGGCGGCGAGGATATGAGCCTGCGGCAGATCCTCACCTACATCGCCGGGCAGGTCGGGCGCTCACCGCCGCGCCTGCGCCTGCCGTATGCGGCGGCGTTGTCCATCGCGCACCTGGCGGAGCTGTATGCGAAGATTTCGGGCCGCAGCGGCCGGGTAACTCTCGAAGGGGTACGCATGTCGCGCAAGCGGATGTTCTTTTCAAGCGCCAAGGCGGTGCGCGAATTGGGCTATCGCTGGCGACCGCCGAGCGCGGCGTTCGACGACGCCGTGCGCTGGTTTCGCGAGCGTGGCTTGTTATCATGAACCGCTCGAGGAGAGTGTCCGCGTGGATGAGTTAGAAGCAACGGCGGCATCCGACTCGCTGATCCTGGTCGATGAGGCGGACCGCAAGGTCGGCCAGCTGAGCAAGGCCTTATGCCATGTAGGGCGAGGGATCCTGCATCGGGCGTTTTCGTTACTCATATTTAATGTCAGCGGCGAGCTGTTGATCCAGCAGCGGGCGCCTGGCAAGCGGCTTTGGCCGTTGTATTGGTCGAATAGCTGCTGCAGCCATCCGCGCGCGGCGGAAAGCATGGATTCGGCAATTAAGCGTCGCCTTTACGAGGAACTCGGGATAAGCTGTCCGCTGCAATTCCTGTTCAAGTTCCAGTATCAAGCGCAATTTGACGCGACCGGCGCCGAAAACGAACTATGTTCGGTTTTCATCGGACGCTGCGCCGATCCCGTCACGATCAACCGTGAGGAGATCATGGCCTGGCGTTGGGTCAGTCCCGCGGTATTGCAGCGGGAAATCACCGCTCGCGGCGCCAAGGAATTCACGCCCTGGTTCATGCTGGAATGGGCGCGCATTTGGCGGGAACACCGCGCAGCGCTGCATGCTCTATAATCAGTAAGGCCGATGCGTCCGGCGCCGGAGGAAGAACGTGGGTATACCGCTGATTCAGAAGTTCAAGGTGGCAAGCTATCTTGCCGGGCGCAAGTTGCGCGGCGACAAGCGCTATCCGCTGGTGCTGATGCTGGAACCGCTGTTCATGTGCAACCTGGCCTGTTCCGGTTGCGGCAAGATCGACTATCCGAAGGAAATCCTGCAAAAGCGCGTGAGCCTCGAGGATGCGCTGCGCGCCGTGGACGAATGCGGCGCTCCCATCGTGTCGATTCCCGGCGGTGAGCCGCTGATCCACAAGGAAATGCCGCAGATCGTGGCCGGCATCGTGGCGCGCAAGAAATTCGTGTATCTGTGCACCAACGCCATTCTGCTGTCGAAGCATATCGACGAATATCAGCCCTCGCCCTATCTCACGTTCTCCATTCATCTGGATGGCAATCGCGAGCGCCACGATGAGTCGGTGTGCCAGGAAGGGGTGTTCGACAAGGCGGTCGCGGCGATCCAGCTTGCGCGCAGCAAGGGCTTTCGAGTGACCATCAACTGCACCCTGTTCAACGGCGAAGATCCGGACGACGTGGCGGAGTTTTTCGACACGGCCATGGAGCTCGGCATCGAAGGCATCACGGTGTCGCCCGGCTACAGTTATCACCACGCGCCGAAGCAGGACGTGTTCTTAGGGCGCAGCGCCAGCAAGCAGTTGTTTCGCGACATCTTCCTGCGCCGCAAGTCGCGCAAGTCCGGTGCATGGTCCTTCAATCACTCCAGTCTGTTTCTCGACTTTCTCGCCGGCAACCAGACCTACCAGTGCACGCCGTGGAGCAATCCGACCTACAACATCTTCGGCTGGCAGAAGCCCTGCTATCTGCTGTCGGACGAAGGCTATGCGCCGACCTATCGCGCGCTCATCGACGAGACCGATTGGGATCAGTACGGCGTGGGCAAGAATCCCCGCTGCGACAACTGCATGGCGCACTGCGGCTTCGAGGGAACCGCGGTGAACGATGCGTTCAGTCATCCGTTCAAGGCGATGATCACCGCGCTTTCAGGGCCGCGGCTCGAGGGTCCGATGGCGCCCGAATTGCCCTTCCAATACGCCGACACGGCGCGCTACGCGACGGTGGCCTCTGTGCCGATCAGCGAAATTCAGCACCTGCGTCGGGAGCAAGGCTGAGCATTCGCGCTAAGGCGTCGGGCCAGGCCCCGGATCCCGACGCATTCGGCGCGCAGCTCGAATCCTGGCGCGGGCGCATGGAGCGCGCGCTGGCGTCGCGGCTTCCGCAGGCCGATCAGGTGCCCACTCGATTGCATGAGGCCATGCGCTACAGCGTGCTCAGCGGCGGCAAGCGGGTGCGGCCGGCGCTGCTGTTCGCCACCGCGCGTACCTTAGGATTGAGCGAAGATGAGGTCGAGGCCGCGGCATGCGCCGTCGAGCTGGTGCACGTCTACTCCCTGGTGCATGACGATCTGCCGGCCATGGACGATGATGATCTGCGCCGCGGCCGCCCGACCTGTCATAAGGCCTTCGACGAGGCCACCGCGCTGCTGGTGGGAGATGCCCTGCAGCCGCTGGCGTTTCAACTGCTCGCCCGGGATGCGGCACTGCCGGCGGACCCGGCCATTCGCCTGCGCCTCATCGCCATGCTGTCGGAGGCCATCGGCACCCTCGGCATGACCGGCGGTCAGGCCATCGATATGGCCGTGCAGGGCACGCAGCTCGGCATCGAGCAGGTGGAGGACATGCACTCCCGCAAGACCGGGGCGGTCATCCGCGCCAGCGTGCTGATGGCGGCCGAATGCGTGCCGTCGCTGGATCCGGAGCGCTATGCCGGACTCGCGCGCTTCGCCGCGGCGATCGGCCTGGCATTCCAGATACAGGACGACCTGTTGGACCTGATCGGCGATGTATCCACCTTGGGGAAGGCCACCGGCGCGGACCAACAGCGCTCAAAACCCACCCACCCGACCATCATTGGGATTCCCGCCTCGCAAAAGCGCGTCCGCCTGCTGCACGACGAGGCGATGAGCGCGCTGGAACCGTTCGGCGCGTCGGCCGCGACCTTGCGCTCGCTGGCCGACTGGCTGTTGTCGCGTCACTACTGACCGCATGCTGCGGGGCAGCATTTCCCTTGACACCCTCGTCGCCGGTTCCTACAATCGCCGGCCTTTGTCTGCGGGCACAGGCGTCGGGCGTTCGCGCCCGTTCATTTAGGAATTGCTTCACTTCGAGCCACCTGTCAGGGGTGGCTCTCTAAAGGTATTTATGGCGACGACGACGCAACTTATTCGCACCGGCAGAAACGAGCCTGCCTGGAAGTCCAAAGTCCCGGCATTGGCGGCCTCGCCGCAGAAGCGCGGGGTGTGCACGCGCGTCTATACCACCACTCCGAAGAAGCCGAATTCGGCGCTGCGCAAGGTGTGCCGCGTGCGCTTGACCAACGGTTATGAGGTCTCCAGCTACATCGGCGGGGAAGGCCACAATCTGCAAGAGCACTCGGTGGTGCTGATCCGCGGCGGCCGCGTCAAGGACCTGCCCGGCGTGCGCTATCACACGGTTCGCGGCGCGCTCGACTGCGCCGGCGTCGGCGATCGCCGCCAGGGCCGTTCCAAGTACGGCGCGAAGCGTCCCAAGAAATAAGAAGGTTTCCCCATGTCCCGCAGAGCAGCAGCCCCCCATCGAACCATCCTTCCGGATCCGAAATTCGGAAACGACATGTTGGCCAAATTCATCAACATGGTGATGGAGCGCGGCAAGAAGTCGGCCGCCGAGAAGATCGTGTACGGGGCCATCGACCGCATCGGCGACAAGACCGGCCGGGCCGGCGGCGATGCGATCGCGGTTCTGCAGCAGGCACTGGACAACGTCAAGCCCGTCGTCGAAGTGAAATCCCGCCGCGTCGGCGGCGCGACCTATCAGGTGCCGGTCGAAGTGCGCGCCAATCGCCGCCAAACCCTGGCCATGCGCTGGGTGATCGAAGCGGCCGCCGACCGCAGCGAGAAGTCCATGGCGCACCGACTGGCGGCCGAACTGATGGAGGCCGCCGAGAACCGCGGCGCCGCGGTTCGAAAGCGCGAAGACACTCACCGCATGGCTGAGGCGAACAAGGCCTTCGCGCACTATCGCTGGTAGGACCGAAGGCTTGGTATTGGCGCGGGCCGGCCATATATAAAGATTCATCGGACGGGGTCGCTTCGGCCCCGTTATTTAGTTGCGCGAAGCGCATAACCAGCGCGGAACGCATTGAGGATATCTTGGCACGTACGACGCCCATCGAGCACTACCGCAACATCGGTATCTCTGCGCACATCGACGCGGGAAAGACCACCGCGACGGAGCGCATCCTGTTCTATACGGGAGTGTCGCACAAGATCGGCGAGGTGCACGACGGCGCCGCGGTGATGGATTACATGGAACAGGAGCAGGAGCGCGGCATCACGATCACCGCCGCTGCCACCACCTGTTTCTGGAAAGGGATGGACAAGGGATTCCCCGAACACCGCATCAATATCATCGATACGCCGGGCCACGTCGATTTTACCATCGAGGTGGAACGCAGCCTGCGGGTGCTGGATTCCGCGATCGCCGTGTATTGCGCCGTGTCGGGCGTGCAGCCTCAGTCCGAGACGGTCTGGCGGCAGATGAACAAGTACGGCGTGCCGCGAATCGCCTTCGTCAACAAGATGGACCGGGCCGGCGCGAATTTTCTGCGCTGCGTGGAGCAGATCAAGACGCGCTTGAACGGCAATCCGGTTCCCATCCAGTTGCCGATCGGCGCCGAGGACGGCTTCGTCGGCGTGGTGGACCTGGTCAAGATGAAGTCCATTTGGTGGGATGAAGAGACCCAGGGCATGAAGTTCGAATACCGCGACATTCCCGCGCAGATGGTCGAGGAGTGCAAGAGCTGGCGCGCCAAGATGATCGAAGCGGCCGCCGAGGGCGGGGAGGACCTGCTCAACAAGTATCTGGAGAGCGGCGAGCTCTCCGATACCGAGATCAAGCGCGGTTTGCGCGCGCGCGCGTTGAAGAACGAGGTATGCCTGGTCACCTGCGGCTCGGCGTTCAAGAACAAGGGCGTGCAGGCGGTTCTCGACGCCGTGGTCGAGTACATGCCATCGCCGGTCGAAGTGCCGCCGGTCAAGGGGCAGGATGAGCGCGGCAATCCCATGACGCGCAAGGCTGACGACAAGGAGCCGTTCGCGGCCCTGGCATTCAAGATCTTGAACGACCCGTTCGTCGGCAACCTGACGTTTTTCCGGGTGTATTCCGGCACCCTCAATTCGGGCGACCAGGTTTTCGTGCCCAACAAGAATCGCGAGGAGCGCATCGGGCGCCTGTTGCAGATGCATGCCAGCGAGCGTTCGGAGATCAAGGAGGTGCGCGCCGGCGACATCGCCGCCGCGGTGGGCCTGAAGGATGTGACCACCGGGGACACCCTGTCCGATCCCTCCAAGGTCATCATTCTGGAGAAGATGGAGTTTCCCGAACCGGTGATCTCCGTGGCGGTGGAGCCCAGAACCAAGCCCGATCAAGAGCGGATGGGCCTGGCGCTGCAACGGCTGGCCAAGGAAGATCCGTCGTTCCGCGTGCACACCGATCAGGAATCCGGCCAGACCATCATTTCCGGCATGGGCGAGCTGCATCTGGAAATCATCGTCGATCGCATGAAGCGCGAGTTCAAGGTGGAGGCGAATGTCGGCAAGCCGCAGGTGGCATACCGCGAGACCATTCGCGCCAGCGTCGAATCCGAGGGCAAATTCGTGCGCCAGTCCGGCGGCCGGGGCCAATACGGGCATGTGTGGCTGAAGATCGAGCCGCTGCCTTCCGGCAAGGGCTACGAGTTCGTCAACGGCATCGTCGGCGGGGCGGTGCCGCGCGAATTCATTCCGGCCGTGGACAAGGGCATTCAAGAGGCGGTGCAGACCGGCGTGATCGCCGGCTACCCGATCGTCGACGTCAAGGTGACGATATTCGACGGTTCATATCATGACGTGGACTCAAACGAAATGGCGTTCAAGATCGCCGGTTCCATGGGCTTCAAGGAAGGCTTTCGCAAGGCGCGCCCCGTGCTGCTCGAGCCCATCATGAAGGTCGAGGTTGTGACCCCGGAAGACTATTACGGCGACATCGTCGGCGATCTGAATCGCCGGCGCGGCCAGATCATCGGCATGGAGGATTCTGCGTCGGGCAAGGTGGTCACCGCCGAGGTGCCGCTGGCCGAGATGTTTCAATACTCGACGGCGATGCGCTCCATGAGCCAGGGGCGCGCGAATTACACCATGGAATTCGCAAAGTACATGGAAGTGCCGAGCAACGTTGCCGACGCCGTCATGAAGAAAGCATCGTAATCACATCAACTGATTTGCATTAATTTTTAAGAGGTACTTGCCGTGTCGAAGGGGAAGTTTGAGCGAACGAAGCCGCACGTGAACGTGGGGACGATTGGGCATGTGGACCACGGCAAGACGACCTTGACGGCGGCCCTGACGAAGGTGATGGCGGAGAAGTTTGGCGGGGAGTTCAAGGCCTACGATCAGATCGACAAGGCCCCTGAGGAGCGCGCGCGCGGCATCACCATTGCCACCGCGCACGTGGAGTATCAGAGCGCGAATCGCCACTACGCGCACGTGGATTGCCCGGGACATGCGGACTACGTGAAGAACATGATCACGGGAGCGGCGCAGATGGACGGGGCGATTTTGGTGGTCTCGGCGGCGGATGGCCCGATGCCCCAGACCCGCGAGCACATTTTGCTCTCCTACCAGGTGGGAGTGCCGCACATGGTGGTGTTCTTGAACAAGGCGGACATGGTCGATGATGCGGAGCTACTCGAGCTGGTGGAGCTCGAGGTGCGCGATCTACTCACCATGTACAAGTTTCCCGGGGATAAGACCCCGATCGTGATCGGTTCGGCCTTAAAGGCGCTCGAGGGGGATCCGAGCGAGATCGGGGTGCCCTCCGTATTGCGCCTGGTGCAGGCGCTGGATGACTACATTCCGGTGCCGAAGCGCGCGGTGGAAGGGGCCTTTTTGATGCCGGTGGAGGATGTGTTCTCGATCGCCGGTCGCGGCACGGTGGTGACGGGGCGGATCGAGCGCGGGGTGGTGAAGGTCAACGATGAGGTGGAGATTGTGGGGATTCGCCCGACGCAGAAGACCACCTGCACCGGGGTTGAGATGTTTCGCAAGCTCCTGGATGAGGGGCAGGCGGGAGATAACGTCGGGGTGCTCTTGCGCGGAACTAAGCGCGAGGAAGTGGAGCGCGGGCAGGTGTTGTGCAAGCCGGGGAGCATCACGCCGCACACCAAGTTTGAGGCCGAGGTGTATGTGCTCTCGAAGGAAGAGGGCGGGCGGCACACGCCGTTTTTCAAGGGCTATCGGCCGCAGTTCTACTTTCGCACCACGGATGTGACGGGAGCGGTGGAGCTGCCGGAGGGGACGGAGATGGTGATGCCGGGGGACAACATCAAGATCGTGGTGGAGCTGATCGCCCCGATTGCGATGGAGCAGGGACTGCGCTTTGCGATCCGCGAGGGTGGCAAGACGGTCGGCGCCGGCGTCGTCGCCAAGGTCATTGCGTAAGGTTTATTTGCGCGTAGCGCATGGGAATGTAATTTATGGCTAATCAGAATATTCGTATCCGCCTCAAGGCCTTCGATCATCGCCTGATCGACAAGTCGGCGCGCGAAATCGTCGACACGGCGAAGCGCACCGGGGCAACCGTCAAGGGCCCGGTGCCGCTGCCCATCAAAATGGAGCGCTTTACCGTGCTGACCGCGCCGCATGGCGACAAGGATGCCCGCGACCAGTTCGAAATCCGCACTCACAAGCGCCTGATGGACATCCTGAACCCGACCGACAAGACGGTGGACGCCTTGATGAAGCTGGAACTGCCGGCCGGCGTGGACGTCCAGATCAAGCTGAATTAGGCCCTAGGGCGCCGCAAACGCGCCCAAAAGCTTGAACGGAGGACGTTTTCGGGTATACTCCCGCGTCCATTTTTGAAGGCCGGAGCGCGTGGGTGCCGACGCCTGTTACCCAAGGGTACAGGGGTCCGGGCGCCTAAACCGCCGACCTGTTGCAACGTAAGCGCGAGCAATGCTCGCGCCGTAATGAGGATTGACGAATGACCATTGGTCTGGTTGGCCGCAAGTGCGGCATGACCCGTGTATTCACCGACGCCGGTGTCACCGTTCCCGTAACGGTCGTTGAGGCGTTGCCGAATCGCATCTCGCAGGTCAAGAACGTGAAAACCGACGGTTACCGCGCTGTGCAGGTGACCATCGGCAGCCGCCGCCCCTCGCGCGTGCCCAAGGCGCTTGCCGGACATTTCGCCAAGGCGAATGTGGCGGCCGGCTATGCCTCGAAGGAATTCCGCTTGAGCAAGGACGAAGGCGAGTCGTTGAGCGCCGGCGGCGAATTCAAAGTCGACATGTTCACCGCAGGGCAGATCGTCGATGTCACCGGCACCACCATGGGCAAGGGCTTTGCCGGCACCATGAAGCGCCACAACTTTGCCGGCGGCATGAAGACTCACGGCAATTCGCTGTCGCACCGCGCGCCGGGATCCATCGGCCAGCGCCAGACCCCCGGTCGGGTGTTCAAGGGCAAGCGCATGTCCGGTCACATGGGCGTGCGCAATCGCACCATCGAAAATCTGCGCATCGTGCAGGTCGATGTGCCGCGCAATCTGTTGCTGATCAGCGGCGCCGTGCCCGGTGCCGAAGGCGGCCGCGTGATCGTGAGACCCTCCAGCAAGGCAGCCTCGAGCGCGCGCCGCAGACGGCTGACGCCGAACAAGGCGCCTGCCGCCGCCAAGGGCGCTCAGCCCAAGGGCGCCGCTCAGCCTACGGGTGCCGCGCAGCCTAAGGGCGCAGCCAAAGCCGACAAGAAGTAACAGCCATGAAGCTCCAGTTAACCAATGCAGCAACGGCCGGTGAGATCCAATTGTCGGATGCAGCCTTCGGCCGTGCCTACAATGAAGCCCTGGTGCACCAGGTCGTGACCGCCTACATGGCGGCGGGCCGCTCCGGCACCAAGGCACAGAAAACGCGCGCCGAGGTGCGAGGCGGCGGCAAGAAGCCGTGGAGCCAGAAGGGCACGGGCCAGGCCCGCGTCGGCTCGATCCGCAGCCCCATCTGGGTCGGCGGCGGCCGCGCCTTCGCCGCCCGCCCGCGCGATTTCTCGCAGAAGGTCAATCGCAAGATGTATCGCGCCGCGATGCAGTCCATGGTCTCGGAGCTGATCCGCCAGGACCGCGTCATCGCGGTGGAATCGCTGGAACTCGCCGCGCCCAGGACCAAGCTGCTGATTGGCAAACTGGCGGAGTTCGGGCTCACCCGCGCGCTGATTCTGGTCGAGGCCTACGAGGAAAAGCTGTTCCTGGCCGCGCGCAACGTGCCCCATGTGGTGGTCATGCCGGTGGCCTCGCTCGATCCGTTGAGCTTGATGAAGCACGACAAGGTGATCGCGACGGTCGGCGCCTTGAAGCTGCTCGAACAGCGTCTCGGAGGCGCGAATGAATAAGGAACGCTTGATGACCGTGCTGGTCCAGCCGCACGTGTCGGAAAAGGCCGCGACCTTGAGCGACAAGGCGAATCAGTACGTGTTTCGCGTGCGCAGCGATGCCACCAAGTCGGAGGTCAAGCAGGCGGTCGAGTTGATGTTCGAGGTGACCGTCGAGGGCGTCAACCTGCTCAACAAGCCGGGCAAGACCCGCCGTTTCAAGAATGTGGCCGGCAAGCGCAACGGCTACAAGAAGGCCTATGTCCGCTTGCAGACCGGCCAGTCGATCGACTTTACCGGCGGCGCCGTCGCGGGAAGGAGCTAGGCCATGGCACTCATCAAGATGAAGCCGACCTCGCCGGGGGCGCGCTTCGTGGTCAAGATCGATCGCTCGCACCTGCACAAGGGCGGCCCGATCGCATCGTTGACCACCAAGAAGAATCGCACCGGCGCGCGCAATCATTTCGGCCGGCAGACCACCCGACATATCGGCGGCGGTCACAAGCAGCGCTATCGCATCGTCGATTTCAAGCGCGACAAGGATGGAGTGCCGGGAGTGGTGGAGCGGCTCGAGTACGATCCGAACCGCACCTCGCACCTGGCCCTGGTGCTGTACAAGGACGGCGAGCGCCGCTACATCCTCGCGCCCAAGGGCGTGAAGGCGGGCGATGAAATTCGTTCCGGCGCCGATGCCCCGATCAAGGCGGGCAATGCGCTGCCGCTGCGGCACATCCCGGTCGGCAGCACGGTGCACAACGTCGAGCTGAAGGTGGGCAAGGGCGGCCAGCTGGCGCGCAGCGCCGGCAGTTCGGCGCAATTCGCGGCACGCGAAGGCATGTACGCCAGCCTGCGGTTGAAATCCGGCGAAATGCGCAAGATTCATGTCGACTGCCGCGCCACCATCGGCGAGGTGGGCAACGATGAGCACAACTTGCGCGTGTTCGGCAAGGCCGGCGCGGTGCGCTGGCTCGGCGTGCGCCCCACGGTGCGCGGCGTGGTGATGAATCCCGTGGATCACCCTCACGGCGGCGGCGAAGGCAAGTCCGGCCAGGGTAATCCGCATCCTGTGAGCCCGTGGGGCTTGCAGACCAAGGGCAAGAAGACACGTCGCAACAAGCGCACTGACGGCATGATCGTGCAGCGCCGCAAGAACAAACGCCTGTAGTCAAAGACCTGGAGATAACACTTTGCCTCGTTCGCTCAAGAAAGGCCCCTTTGTGGATCTGCACCTCGGCAAGAAGGTGCAGACGGCCAGCCAGAAGAATGATCGCCGCCCGATCAAGACATGGTCGCGGCGCTCCATGGTCATCCCCGACATGGTCGGCTTGACCATCGCCGTGCATAACGGCCGGCTGCACGTGCCGGTGCTGGTCTCGGAGAACATGGTCGGCCACAAGCTGGGCGAGTTCGCTCCGACGCGCACCTTCAAGGCGCATTCGGGCGACAAGAAAGTGACGGTGGCGGAGTAAGCATGCAGACCAAGGCAGTATTGCGGTACGCGCGCATTTCCCCGCAGAAATGCCGGCTGGTGGTGGACACGATTCGCGGCAAATCGGCCACCCTGGCGGTCAACACGCTGAAATTCATGCCGAAGAAGGGCGCCAAGATCGTCCTCAAGGTGCTGGATTCGGCGATCGCCAATGCATACAACAATTTCAATGCGGATGTCGACGATCTGAAGGTGACGCGGGTCGAAGTCGACCCCGCGCCGATGCTCAAGCGCTTCCATGCGCGCGCCAAGGGGCGCGGTGTCCGCATCGCCAAGCGCAACAGTCACATCCTGGTTCAAGTGTCAGACGGCAAGCGAGAGGCCTAATGGGTCAGAAAGTAAATCCGATCGGCATACGTCTGGGCATCACGCGCGACTGGTCGTCGAAGTGGTATGCCGGATCCAAAACGTTTGCCTCCAACCTGCACACCGATCATCTGGTGCGGGAATATCTGAACAAGAAGCTCGCCGACGCCTCGGTGAGCCGCATTCATATTGAGCGCGCCGCGCGGCGCGCCAACATCACCATCCACACGGCGCGCCCCGGCATCGTGATCGGCAAGAAGGGCGAGGACATCGAGAAGCTCCGCACCGGCGTGGCGAAGATCCTCGGGATGACGATGCACGATGTGCGCCTGAACATCGCCGAGATCCGCAAGCCCGAGCTGGACGCGAAGCTCGTGGCCGAGGGAATCTCCCAGCAGTTGGAAAAGCGCGTGATGTTCCGCCGCGCCATGAAGCGCGCGGTCACCAACACCATGCGTTCCGGAGCCTTGGGCATCAAGGTGCGCATATCCGGCCGGCTCAACGGCTCGGAGATCGCCCGTACCGAGGTCAATCGCGAAGGCCGCGTGCCGCTGCACACCTTCCGCGCCGACATCGACTATGGTCTTGCCGAGGCGCAGACCACCTATGGCGTGATCGGCATCAAGGTTTGGATCTTCAAGGGCGAGGTGTTCGAGCACCCCGAGGGCGAGGGCGCCCCCGCCGAGGCCGAGGCCGCGGCGAAGCCCGTGGAAGCCGCCGCTCCCGCGGCCAGTTGAATCAGGTAACACAGCATGATGCAGCCGAAGCGGACCAAGTTCCGCAAACAATTCAAGGGCAAGATCTCCGGCAGCGCGCACCGCGGCAACACGGTCGCGTTCGGCGAGTTCGGCCTGAAGGCCACCGATCGGTGCCGCATGACCGCGCGCGAAATCGAAGCGGCGCGGCGCGCGATTTCCCGCTATGTGAAGCGCGGCGGACGCATCTGGATTCGCGTGTTCCCGGACGTGCCGATCACGCAGAAGCCGCTCGAGGTACGCATGGGCAGCGGCAAGGGCAACGTCGAGTACTGGGTGGCCCGGGTGCTGCCCGGCAAGGTGCTGTTCGAGATCGAGGGCATGAGCGAAACGATTGCGCGCGAGGCCTTCCGCCTTGCGTCGGCCAAGCTCTCGGTATCCACGGCGTTCGTCAAGCGCCAGGTCCGGACATGAAGGTGAGTCAATGAAGGCTAAAGATCTGCGCGGCAAGACGCCGGAGAATCTCGGCGAGGAGCTGTTGAAGCTGCGCCGCGAGCAATTCAATTTGCGCATGGCGCGCGCCACGGGCCAGGCCGCCAAGCCGGATCAATTTGTGAAGGTGCGCAAGAACATTGCGCGCCTGAAGACGGTGCTTGCCCAAACCCGGGCCGGCGGAGGTAAGGTTTGATGTCGACCGAAATTCAATCCGCCGAGACGGCCGCGGGCGCCGCGCCGGTGCCCGGCCAGCGGCTGCTCACCGGCAAGGTCGTCAGCAACAAGATGGACAAGACCATTGCGGTGTCCGTCGAGCGGCTGGTCAAGCATCCGACCTACGGCAAGTACATTCGGCGCACCACCAAGCTGCTGGCGCATGACGAGAACAACGAGTGCAAGGAAGGCGATACGGTGTCCATCAAGCCGTGCCGGCCGATGTCGCGCCGCAAATCCTGGGTGCTGGTGCGCGTGGTCGAACACGCCCGCGCCGAGTAGGAAACCGACATGATCCAAATGCGAACCATATTGAATGTGGCCGACAACAGCGGCGCCAAGCGCCTGATGTGCATCAAGGTGCTCGGCGGCTCGAAGCGCCGCTACGCGGCGGTCGGCGATGTCATCAAGGTGAGCGTCAAAGACGCGATTCCGCGCGGCAAGGTCAAGAAGGGCGAGGTGTACGACGCGGTGGTGGTGCGCACCCGCAGCGGCGTGCGGCGCGCCGACGGCTCGCTGATCCGCTTCGACACCAACGCGGCGGTGCTGCTGACCAACAAGCTCGAGCCGATCGGCACCCGCATATTCGGGCCCGTGACGCGCGAGCTGCGCAACGTGCAGTTCATGAAAATCATTTCGCTTGCACCTGAAGTGCTCTAGCTGGGAATGCGCCGATGAAAAAGATACGCAAAGGCGACACGGTGACGCTGATCGCCGGTCGGGACAAGGGGCGCCGCGGCGCCGTGATCGAATTGCTGGGCGACGACCGGGTGCGGGTCGAGGGACTGAACATGTCCAAGAAGCACCAGCGCCCGAACCCGCAGATGGGCGTGCAGGGCGGCATCATCGAGCGCGAGGCGCCGGTGCATGTGTCGAACGTGATGATATTCAATCCGGCCACCCAGAAGGGCGACCGGGTGGCTTTCAAGTCGCTGGCGGACGGCCGCAAAGTGCGAGTGTTCAAGTCGAACAAGGAAATGATCGACGCGAAATAGCGAGTGAACAATATGGCAAGACTGCAACAAATTTATCGCGAGAAGATCGTGCCTGAGCTCAAGAAGAGCTTGGCGCTCAAGAACACGATGCAAGTTCCGCGAATCATGAAGATCACCGTCAACATGGGCGTGGGCGAGGCCGTGGCCGACAAGAAGGTCATGGACGCCGCCACCGCCGATATGGCGAAGATCACCGGCCAGAAGCCGGCCGTGACCAAGGCCAAGAAATCGGTCGCCACCTTCAAAGTGCGCGACGGACAGGCGATCGGCTGCAAGGTGACCTTGCGGGGCGCGCGCATGTACGAATTCCTGGACCGCCTGGTGAATATAGCAATCCCGCGAATCCGCGATTTTCGCGGCATCAGCGCGCGCTCCTTCGACGGCCGCGGCAATTACAGCCTGGGCGTGAAAGAGCAGATCATTTTTCCGGAAATCCAGTACGACCAGATCGATCAAATCCGGGGGATGGACATCACCATCTCCACCTCAGCCGCGGATGACAAGCACGGACGCGCGCTGCTGGAAGCCTTCAACTTTCCGTTCCGCAAGTAGGGTAGCTCATGGCCAAGACGAACATGCTGATGCGTGAGAAGCGCCGCCTCAAGGTGGCGAAGAAATACGCGTCCCGACGCGCCGAACTCAAGGAGCTGATCCGCGACCCGAAGACCGGTGCGGAAGAGCGCGCCGCCGCGCAGGTCGAGCTGCAGCAGCAGCCGCGCGATGCCGCCGCCACGCGCCAGCGCAACCGCTGCTCGATCACCGGCCGTTCGCGCGGTGTGTATCGCAAGTTCGGCCTGGCCCGCACCAAGCTGCGCGAAGCGGCCAATCGCGGCGAAATTCCCGGCCTGTCGAAGGCGAGCTGGTGAGGCGCGCACTATGAGCATGACTGATCCAATCGCCGATCTTCTGACCCGCATTCGCAACGCCCAGGCCGCGGGCAAGCCCACGGTGGGGGTCGGCGCCTCGAAGCTGAAGCTCGCCATACTCAAGGTGTTGAAGGACGAGGGTTACATCGGTGCCTACGGCGTCGATACGGCCGGCGCCAAGAGCACGCTGTCGATCGAGCTGAAGTATCACGATGGCCGCCCGGTCATCGACCGCATCGAGCGCATCAGCCGACCGGGTTTGCGCATCTACCGCGGCAAGGACGAATTGCCCAAGGTTCTCGGTGGCTTGGGTGTGGCGGTCGTGTCCACGCCGCAGGGCATCATGTCCGACGCCCAGGCGCGCGCGGCCGGCACCGGCGGCGAAGTGCTGTTCGTTGTTCAGTAGGCTTTTTACTTAAGGTTGCATCATGTCTCGAGTTGCAAAAATGCCGGTCGATCTGCCGCAGGGCGTCACTGCCACCATCGGCGCCGACAGCGTCACGGTGAAAGGTGCGAAGGGTTCGCTCACCCTGGCGATCAAGAGCGGCATCAAGGTCGCGCAGCAGGACAAGCATCTTAGCGTGGAGGCCAGTTCGAATGCCGAGGGGCTGAACGCCGTGGCCGGCGCCACGCGCGCGCACCTCGCCAACATGGTCAACGGCGTCACCAAGGGCTACGAGAAGAAGCTGGAGCTGGTTGGCGTCGGCTACCGCGCGGCGGTCCAAGCCAAGAACCTGAATCTCACCCTGGGATTCTCGCATCTGATCAATTATCCGATCCCGGACGGCGTCACCATCGAAACGCCGAGCCAGACGGAGATCATCATCAAGGGCATCGACCGTCAGCGTGTCGGCCAGACGGCGGCCGAAATCCGCCACTTCCGGCCGCCCGAGCCGTACAAGGGCAAGGGCGTGAAGTATTCGGACGAAAAAATTTCGCTGAAAGAGGCGAAGAAGAAGTAATCATGAAACTGGACAAACGCGACATTCGCTTGCGCCGCGCTCTGCGCGGCCGGGTCAAGATCAAAGAGCTGGCGGCCGTGCGCCTCTCGGTGCATCGAACCCCGCGGCACATCTATGCGCAGATCATCGCGCCCGAGGGCGACAAGGTTCTGGTCTCCGCATCGACCCTGCAAAAGGATGTGCGCGGCGAGCTGAAAACCACCGGCAACATCGAGGCCGCCAAGGCCGTGGGCCGCATCATTGCGGAGCGCGCCAAGGAAAAGGGCATTGCCAAGGTTGCATTCGACCGTTCCGGCTTCATGTATCACGGGCGCGTCAAAGCGCTGGCCGAGGCCGCTCGAGAAGCCGGCCTCGAGTTCTAACCGAAGAGGTCATAAAGCGCACTATGGCGAGAGTAGAAAAACCAATGTCCGGCGACGACCTGCTCGAAAAGCTGGTCGCGGTGAATCGCGTCGCGAAGGTGGTCAAGGGCGGCAAGCAATTCGGCTTCACCGCGCTGACCGTCGTGGGCGATGGCGCCGGGCGTGTCGGATTCGGCTACGGCAAGGCGCGCGAAGTGCCGGTCGCGATTTCCAAGGCGATGATGCAGGCGCGCAAGAGCCTGGTCAACGTATCGCTGAAGAACGATACCCTGTACTACGCTGTCAAAGGACGGCATGGGACCACGCGCGTGTACATGCAGCCGGCCGCGGACGGAACCGGCGTGATCGCCGGCGGCGGCATGCGCGCGGTATTCGAATGCGCCGGCGTGCGCAATGTGCTCGCCAAGAGCTACGGCTCGCGAAATCCGATCAATGTGGTGCGCGCCACCATGGATGCCCTGGCCAAGCTGCGCACGCCCGATGACATCGCGGCGAAGCGCGGCAAGAGCGTCGCGGAAATCATGGGCTGATGTCATGACACAGAAAACCATCACAGTGACCTTGATCAGGAGCCTGGCGGGCCAGCTGGCCAACATCCGCAATTCGGCGCGGGGTTTGGGGCTGCGCCGCATCGGCCACACCGTGACGGTGGCGGATACGCCGTCGAATCGCGGCATGGTGAACACCGCCAGCCACATGCTCAAAGTGGAGCCCGCATCGGGTTCGAGGCCGTAACACATGCGATTAAACACCATCAAGCCGGCCGCCGGTTCCAAGCGCAAGCATCTGCGCGTCGGCCGCGGCGCATCCGCCGGCCAGGGCAAGACCTGCGGGCGCGGAGTCAAGGGACAGCGCGCGCGCAAGGGTGGCTACCATAAGGTCGGCTTCGAGGGCGGGCAGATGCCCCTGCAGCGGCGACTGCCCAAGACCGGTTTCCGCTCCGCGATGAAGGCATCGCGCGCCGAGCTGACGCTTGGCGACTTGATGCGCGTGAAAGGCGGCGAAGTGACGCTCGCGGGGCTCATTGAGGCGAATCTGGTCCCGGAGAACACCAAGCTGGTCAAGATCATTCTCTCGGGCAGCGTCGGCAAGCCGTTCGTGATCAAGGACAAGAGCATCACCGCAACCAAGGGCGCCAAGGGCGCCGTCGAATCGGCCGGCGGCCGCTTCGAGGCATAAGGGAAGGCTTAACGCTCGTGGCTACATCCACCACCAATCCGACCGCAGCCTTAGGGGACATGACGCGCTACGCGGAAATGCGCAAGCGTCTGCTGTTCCTATTGGGCGCGCTGGTGGTGTATCGGGTAGGCACGTTCATTCCCGTGCCGGGAATCGACGCGGCCAGGTTTGCGGCATTCTTCTCCACCCAGCAGGGCACCCTGCTCGGCATTTTCAATATGTTCTCCGGCGGCGCGCTGCAGCGCTTCAGCATCTTCGCGCTGAATGTGATGCCCTACATCACCGCATCCATCATCGTGCAGATGGCCTCGATGGTGTATCCGCCGTGGGCACAGATCCGCAAGGACGGCGAATCCGGGCGCCGCAAGCTGATGCAGTACACGCGCTACGGCACTGTGGGCCTGGCGGCATTTCAGGGATTCGGCGCGGCGCTGGCGATCCAGAACTCCGGCGGCAATCTGGTGCCGCATCCGGGTCCGCAATTTCTGTTCATCGCCACCCTGTCCATCACCACGGGCACCCTGTTCGTGATGTGGCTGGGCGAGCAGATCACCGAGCGCGGCGTGGGCAACGGCATCACCATGATCATCGTCGCCGGCATTATCGCAGGCCTGCCGCGGGCCATCGGCAACACCCTGGAAATGGTGCGTTCTGGTGAAATGAATCCCTTGATCGTGCTGTTGATCCTAGTGGTGGTGGTGCTGGTAACCCTGTTCTGCGTGTTCGTCGAACGCGCGCAGCGCAAGATCCAGGTGAACTACGCCAAGCGCCAGGTGGGCCGGCGCATGATGCAAGGACAGAGCACCCACCTGCCGTTCAAGCTGAACATGGCGGGCGTCATTCCGCCGATTTTCGCCTCCAGCCTGCTGGTGTTCCCGGCGACCATCGCGCAGTTCTTCGGCAACAGCCCGAATCCCAATGCCTTCCAGAGGGGCTTGCAGAAGATCGCCACCATTTTGACCTACGGGCAGCCGCTGCACGTGCTGCTGTTCGCCCTGCTGATCGTCGGATTCGCCTTTTTCTATGTGGCCCTGGTATACGACGCGCGCGACACGGCCGAGAACCTGAAGAAGGCCGGCGCCTTCATTCCCGGCATCCGTCCGGGGCAGCAGACCGGCGAGTACCTCGACAAGGTGCTGACCCGCCTGACGCTCTGGGGCGGCCTGTACATCATGGCCGTGTGCCTGCTGCCGGAAATCATCCGCATGGTGAACCCCGGCATTCCATTCCAGTTCGGCGGCACCTCGCTGTTGATCATCGTCGTCGGCGTCATGGATTTCATCGCGCAGGCGAGTTCGCACATGATGTCGCATCAATATGAGGGCCTGATGAGAAAGGCCAGTCTGCGCGGCATCGGGAGTAAGAAATGAAAGTCCGTCCTTCGGTGAAGAAAATCTGCAAGAACTGCAAGGTGGTGCGGCGCCGCGGCATCGTTTACATCATTTGCTCCTCCGACGCCCGCCACAAGCAGCGCCAGGGATGAGCTCAGAGGCTAGTGAATTGATCTTTAGAGAGTTTTCATATACTATTGCGCGCTTTTTCGAGTGCGCTACCGTTTGCCCTTCGGTGCATTTGGGGGAGAGCTAGATGGCGCGTATCGCCGGCATCAACATCCCGATGAACAAGCATGTCGTCATCGGTTTAACCCACATTTTTGGCGTTGGACGAAGCCGCGCGGAGCGTATTTGCGACGCCGCCGGAGTGAAGTACAGCGTCAAGGTGAAGGATCTGACGGACGCCGAGGTGGCGTCGCTGCGCTCGCAGGTCGCGAAGTTCGCGGTCGAAGGCGATTTACGCCGCGAAGTGTCCATGAACATCAAGCGTCTGATGGATCTTGGCTGCTATCGAGGCATCCGGCACCGCAAGGGCCTGCCGATGCGCGGCCAGCGCACGCGCACCAATGCCCGGACCCGCAAGGGGCCGCGCAAGCAAGCCGTGAAGATGAACGCGCCGCCCGGAAAAGTGTAAGAGAAACTGGAACAGACTATGGCTGATCAAAAGCAGAATGCAGCGGCTCCCGGCGGAGCGGCACAACAGGGCGGAAAGCCGGCGCGCAAGAAGGTGCGCAAGAACGTGCTCGACGCGATCGCGCACGTGCATGCCTCTTTCAACAACACCATCATCACCATCACCGACCGGCAGGGCAACACGCTGTCGTGGGCGACCTCGGGCGGCTGCGGCTTTCGCGGTTCGCGCAAGTCCACGCCGTTCGCGGCGCAGGTGGCGGCCGAGCGCGCGGGCACGGCGGCTCAGGAACATGGCGTGAAGAACGTCGAGGTGCGGGTGATGGGTCCCGGGCCGGGCCGCGAATCCGCGGTGCGCGCGCTCAACGGCTGCGGCTTGAAGATCACCAACATCGAGGATGTGACGCCGATTCCCCATAACGGCTGCCGCCCGCCCAAGAAGCGGCGCGTCTAGGTTCATTGCGGATTATCTGAAAGGTTTGTAATGGCAAAATATACCGGTCCGAAGTGCAAGCTGTCTCGTCGCGAGGGAACCGATCTGTTCCTGAAGAGCGGCGTCAAGCCGCTCGAGTCGAAGTGCAAGCTGGAAGTGCCCCCGGGCGGCGTGAAGAGCGAGCGCAAGCAGCGGCTGTCGGAGTATGGATTGCAGCTGCGCGAGAAGCAGAAGCTGCGCCGCATGTACGGCGTGCTCGAGCGCCAGTTCCGCAATTACTACCACAAGGCGGCCGGCCGGCCCGGCGCCACCGGCGAAACGCTGCTGCAGTTCCTCGAGTGCCGCCTGGACAATGTGATCTACCGCATGGGCTTCGCCGCCACGCGCGCCGAAGCACGCCAGCTGGTGTCGCACAAGGCCGTGACGGTGAACGATAAGCTGGTCAACATCGCCTCGTATCAGTGCAAGGCCGGCGATGTCATCAATTTGCGCGAAAAGGCCAAGAAGCAGACCCGGGTGACGGCTGCCCTGACCATCGCGGCCCAAGTCGGTTTTCCGGACTGGGTCCAAGTGGACGACAAAAAGTTCTCGGGAATCTTGAAATCGGTTCCCGAACGGCAGGAGATCCTGCCGGACATCAACGAGAGCTTGGTGGTCGAATTGTATTCCAAGTAACGCAGTCCATCGGTACTGCGTTGTCCTCGGTTAGTTAACGTAGGTGGTATCCATGCAAGGATCGATCAATGAATTCCTGAAGCCGCGGGTCGTCAAAGTGCAGCCCGTGTCGCCGCGCCATGCGCGTATCGTGATCGAGCCGTTCGAACGCGGATTCGGTCATACGCTGGGCAATGCCCTGCGCCGGGTGCTGCTGTCCTCCCTGCCGGGCGCCGCCATCACGGAAATCGAAATCGAGGGCGTGCTGCACGAGTACACCGCCATCGAAGGCGTGCAAGAGGACGTCGTCGATATTCTGCTGAACTTAAAAGCGGTGGCCATCCGCATGCATGCCCGCGACGTCGCCGAGGTGCGCCTGCACAAGAAGGGCCCAGGACCGGTCACGGCCGGCGACATTTCCGGCGATCACGATATCGAGATATTGAATCCCGAGCTCATTATCGCCAATCTGACCAAGGCCGGCGAGCTGTCCATGTCGCTGAAAGTCGAGCGCGGGCGCGGCTATCGGCCGGCCGCGCAGCGCATGGCATTCGAGGAGCAGACCCGCGCCATTGGCCGCCTGCAGCTGGACGCATCGTTCAGCCCGGTGCGCAAGGTGACCTACAACGTCGAAAGCGCGCGCGTCGAGCAGCGCACCGACCTGGATAAGCTGATCCTCGATATCGAGACCAACGGCACCATCGACCCGGAGGAAGCCATCCGGCGCGCCGGCGGCATCCTCAAGGATCAGCTGTCGGTGTTCGTGGACCTGCAGGGCCAGGACGAGGCGACCACCAAGGCGACCGAAACGCAGTTCGATCCGATCCTGCTGCGGCCGGTCGACGAACTGGAGCTCACGGTGCGCAGCGCCAACTGCCTCAAGGCGGAGAACATCCACTACATCGGCGACCTGGTGCAGCGAACCGAAGTCGAGCTGTTGCGCACGCCGAACCTGGGCAAGAAATCACTGACCGAAATCAAGGAAGTGCTGGAGAGCCATGGTTTGACGCTGGGCATGCGCATCGACAATTGGCCTCCGCCGGGATTGAAGCGCGACGACGAGCGCGACGGCATCTAATCGGCTGCGCCACAAAAGGTTCTAGAAAATGCGTCATAGACACAGCGGGCGACAGCTATCGCGTAATTCGTCCCACCGGCATGCGCTGATGCGCAACATGGCGACGTCCCTGCTTCGGCACGAGACCATCCGCACCACGGTGCCCAAGGCCAAGGAGCTGCGCCGCGTGGTCGAGCCGCTGATCACGCTCGCCAAGGTCGATTCCATCGGCAAGCGGCGCATGGCGTATGCGCGATTGCGCGATGACGGCGTGGTGGAGAAGCTGTTCGCCGATCTAGGCCCGCGCTTCAAGGCGCGCGCCGGTGGCTACACGCGAATCCTGAAGATGGAGCCGCGGCCGGGCGATTCGGCCGACATGGCGCTGATGTCGCTGGTCGAATCGGCGCCGGAAGCCGTGGCCAAGGGCGAGGGCGGCAAGAAGGCTGCGAAAGCTAAGCCCGCGGCGCCGGCGAAGGCCTCCAAGAAAGGCACCAAGAAGGCCGACGCAGACGAGGCGGCCGAGACCCCGAAGCGGCGGCGCAAGGCCAAGGCGGCCGCCTAAGAGGGTCAGGGGCCGGCGGGCGGCGCCAGCCTCGCGTACAGGCTGCAAAGCCGCTCGGCCATCTTCTTCGAGGACCAGGACTGCGCGTACTGCCGCGCCTGCACGGCGAGCCTGGCGCGCAACTCCCGATCGGTAAGCAGCTCATTCACCACGGCCGCGAAGGCTTGCGTATTCTCGGTCGAATGGCGGCAGCCGAGCAGCGGCGCCAGGATATCGATCGTTCCCATGCGCGGGATCGCGACCACGGGCACCGACTGCGCCATTGCCTCCAGAAGCACCAACCCTTGGGTTTCGGTCAGCGACGCGAACACGAACACGTCCGCCGCACTGTAGCAGTCGCGCAATTCATCGCCTCGGTCGAAGTAGCCCATGAAGCGCACCGAGTCGCTCACGCCGAGCTGATTCGCGCGCGCGCGCAAACTCGGCGCCGCCGGCCCCTCGCCGGCTATCAACAGCAGCGCCGTAGGTTCAAGCCGGCGCATCTCGCACATCATGTCGATCAGGAATCCAATGTTCTTTTCATGCGCGGCGCGCCCGACGAACAGCAGCAGCGGCCGCTGCGGCGGGATGCCGTGGCGGTTGCGGAATGCCGCGCCATCCCCTAAGCGGAAGCGCTCCTCGGGCAGCCCGGTCGGCAGGATCTCGATCGGCTTGTCGACGCCGTAGTTCTTCAGCGCGTCGTGCATCGCCTGCGATGGCGCGATCACCGTGTCGAGTTGATTGCATTGCGAGCGGCTGAGACGCCGGGCGGCGCTGCGCCCGAAGGCCCGCGGCAGCATCGGAACATAGTGATGCAGGTATTCCTCGAACAGCGTGTGATAGGTGGCGACGAGCGGGGTGTTGAATTCGCGTGCAAACCTCACCCCCGCATAGTGCGCGAGGAATGGCGTGTGCACGTGCACGATGTCGAACTTGCGCGGCCCGAGCTGCGTCAATGTTTTCCGCAGCCCGGTCCACGACATGGCGCGATCCTCCGGATCCCGCGGTACCGCGCGGGCAGCCACGCGCACTATCGACTCATCGTCGGCGGGTTGCTTCGGCCCTGAGTCCGGGTACTGCGGTGCGACCAGCACCACCTCATGGCCGAGTGCATGCAGATCGCGCCGGAAAGTCTCAATCGAGGTCGAAACGCCGTTGACGCGCGGGAAATACACGTCCGAGATCTTGAGAATGCGCACCGGACTACGCAGCCACGCGCTTGAACGCCTCGCGCGTGAGGTTCTCCGGGCGCGACTCGGTGGCTGCCACATTGTCCTCGATGCGGATGCCGCCAAAGGGGCGCAGCTCCTCCACCAGGGCCCAATCGATGTGTTCGCGGCGCGAATCCGCATGCGCCGCGGCCAGCAGCGAGTCGATGAAGTAAATCCCCGGCTCGACCGTGACCACTACGCCGGGTTCCAGCGTGCGCGTAAGCCGCAGATACGGATGCCCTTCGGGACGCTTGACCTCGTGACCCTGCGCATCGCCCATGACTCCGCCGACGTCGTGCACCTGCAGCCCCAGCAGGTGGCCGATGCCATGCGGGAAGAAGACTCCGGTGACGCCCTGTTCCAGCGCTGCCTGCCCCGGCAGTTTGGTCAGCCCGATGCTTTGCATGACCTCGCCGAGCACGCGGTGCGCGGTCATATGCACCGCGCGATAATCGCGGCCGGCGACGATCTCATCGCACAGCGAGAGCTGCGCCTCGTCCAGCGCGCTGACCAGATCGCCATAGATTCCGGGCGCGGCCGCATAGGTGCGGGTGATGTCCGATGCGTAGCCGCGATACTGCGCGCCGGCGTCGATCAGGAACGAGCGTAGGTCGCCCGGAACGCTGCGCTCCAGGTGCTGGTAGTGCAGCACCGCCGCATGTTCGTTGTAGGCCACGATGTTGTTGTACGGCAATTCCTCCTCGCGCTGCGCGCAGGCCTCGAGGTAGTGCATATGCGCCTGATATTCGGAGCCTCCGGCGCGAAACGCCGCGAGCGCGGCCAGATGGCCGCGGGCGCCCAAGTCACTCGCGCGGCGCATGCACTCGAGCTCGTAGGCGGTCTTGACCGCCCGATCGTAGTGCAGGCGCGCCAGCAGCTCCGCGGGGTTCACAGTCTCCATGGCGCGCGCATCGAAGCATTCGCTGGGGCCGATCAGGGCGACGCGGCCAAGCGTGGCCCAGTGCGCTGCCGCCTTCGACGGCGCATTTATGGCCGTCACGTCCACCGCGCGGGTCCAGGGGCCGGCGGGCAGGTCGGCGGTTTTGTGCCAGTAGTCATCGGGCTGATAAAACAGCACCCGCGGCTTATTGCCGGGCGAGTACACCAGCAAGCAGCCCGGGTTATCGACAATCGGGACCCAGGCCTTGAAGTGCGGATTCACCTTGTAGGGGTAGTCTTGGTCGTCGAGAAACTGGGTCGGTGGGCGGCCGGCGTGAATCACCAGGGCGTCAAAACCGGCCGCCGCGAGCGCCAGGTCCGCGCGCATCATCTGGGTATGCAAATGCTGAAAATAGAGCTGATCGAGACTGTCTTCGCGCACGCGGGCTCCTGATGACTGGCTGGCTTAAAGTATGCGCCAGAGCCCTGCGCAGCTGTAGGGGCCGCCGAGGGCATCGCCGACCAAACGAAAGAGATATGAAATTCGGGCAAAACCCTCTAAAATCGGCCCTGACATACATTTTTGGGTGGGAAGCCCAAGATGGCCCGTTTGCTTATAACGTTTTATCCATAAATTTTTCTGGGGTATCGATACGATGAAGACCAAACTTGCAATAAGCGCCTTTGTCGCTGCATTCGTGCTGAGTGCCTGCGCCAAGACCGAGGCTCCTCCTGCCCCGGCTGCTGACACGACTCCTCCTCCGGCCGCTGCCTCGGATTCCGCCGCTTCCGCCGCTGCCGATTCAGCGGCTGCCGCCAGCGCGGCTGCCGATGCAGCGAACTCCGCAGCTTCGGCCGCCAACGCCCCGAAGTAGTAAGTCGCTTCGTCAGCTGAACGCACATGCCCGGCCGGGCTGCCGCAAGGCAGATTCGTCCGGGCTGTGCCTTTTGAGGGACTAGTAAAACGGCCTCGTTGCTCGTAAGCATCCGCGATTGCCGACACTCGAAGAAGGATCACGATTGGATCCGGAGCGTGTACGGCGAGTATTTGGATTCCCTCGCCGACTTGAATACGGGCTTTTTCAGCGTCATCGGCTCCGATAGTCCCAGCGAAGATGAAATCTTCGCGAATTGGTTTTCCAATGATCAGTCGCATCCCCTGTTGATTCTCAAGGGATCCGATTCGGTCGGTTTCGCCCTGGTGACGCGCCCGCGGATACCGCCCGCCGGCGGAACCTCGGCGGATTTCTTCATGTCCGAGTTCTTCGTGCGCAAGCCGCATCGCGGCGCAGGCATAGGCCGCAATGCGGCCAGGCTGATCTTCGACCGCTTCGCCGGCGAGTGGGAAATCGTCGAGTACCAACGCAATCCAGGATCGGTCAATTTCTGGCGGCGCGTTGTCGACGGTTATTGCAAGGGCGACTTCACCGAGCGCACGCGCAACGGCGAAGTGCGCCAGCGGTTCAAGAGCCGACCGCCGAGCTTTCCTTGATCGATGCGACGATCGACTCGGCCACGTAGGCGGCGTTGTGCGGCATTATTCCGGCAAGATTCATCCGGCTGTCGCTGGTCATGTAGATATGGTGATGGTCGCGCAGGCGATCGACCACGGCACTGGACACGCCGAGCAGCGAGAACATGCCGTGTTGGGCCTGAATGAAGTCGAAGGAGTCGTTGCCTGCGACGCGGCGCAAATGCCCGGCGAGCTCGGTGCGCATTTCCCGCATCCTATTGCGCATCGCGGCGAGTTCACCCAACCACCCCTGTTTCAGGGCCGGGTCCGCGAATATCCGCGCCGCAATCGCGGCCCCATGGTCCGGGGGCATCGAGTAGATGCTGCGCGCGATCTGCAACACATGGCTCTGCACCGCGTCGGCCCGCGATTCATTCTCACTCACCACGATGAGCGCGCCGGTCCGCTCCCGGTACAGGCCCAGGTTTTTGGAGAACGACACGGCGATCAAGGTTTCCGGAACGCTGGCGGCGACCAGGCGCACGGCGGCGGCGTCCGCAGCCAGATCCTCGCCGAAACCCTGGTAGGCAAGATCGAGGAAGGGAATCAGGCGGCGGCGCTGCAGCAGGGCGATGACTTGCTGCCATTGGCTCGGGGAAAGATCCGCGCCGGTGGGATTGTGGCAGCAGGCATGAATCAGCACCACGTCTCCCGCGCCGGCCTGCTCCAGCCGCTCCAGCATCGCCTCGAAGCGCAGTGTGTGGGCCGCGGCATCGTAGTAGGGGTAGCGTTCCAGCCGCAGGCCTGAGCTGCCCAGCAACGGCGGATGATTGCCCCAGGTGGGATCGCTGACATGCACGGTGGCGTTGCGTGACGCGGCCCGGATCAGCTCCGCGCCCACCCGCAGCGCTCCGCATCCGCCGGGCGTCTGCACCGTGCGGGCGCGCCGGTCGCGGCGGGCGGCGTGGGAGGCGCCCAGAACCATCTCCTCGACCGCGCTGTTGAATTCCTCCCTACCCGCCGCAGCCACGTAAGCTTTCGTGGTCTGCGCGGCCAGCACCTCCTGCTCGGCTCGGCGCACGCAATCGAGCACCGGCGTGTTTCCGGTCAGGTCGCGGTAGACCCCCACTCCCAAGTCGATTTTCCGCTCAGACGGGTCGGCGCGATATCGGGCCATCAACCCAAGAATTGCATCCGGGCTCAGGCGGTTGAGTTGTTGAAACAAAGCTTCGGTCCCCACGGTTGTCCAGGGAGCATTATAGTTCAGATCCAATGAGCATCCGGGCTGCCCACTATGTGTTGTCGCTGGCCCTCGGCCTCGCCGCCGGCGCGCCTGCGGAAACGCCGCCGAGAATAGTCAGCCTGAGTCCGCACATCACCGAATTGCTGTTCGCGGCGGGCGCCGGCGACAGAATCGTCGGCGTCGACGATTTGAGCGATTACCCGCCGGCCGCGGCAGCCATCGCGCATGTCGGGGAAGTTTCGGCGCTCGACATCGAGGCATTGCTCAAGCTCAAGCCGACTCTGGTCATTGTCTGGGAAAGCGGCACGCCGGAGAGGCGCAAAGCGGAGCTGGAGCGCCTCAATCTGCGGTTGTATGTCACCGAGCAGCGCCATCTGGATGACATCGGCGCCAGCCTGATCGAGTTCGGCCGTCTCGCCGGCACCTCGGCCACAGCCGAGGCCGCGGCGCGCCAGTATCGGGACGATCTACAGCGGCTGCGCGCGCACTATGCGGCGCGGCCACAGCTCTCGGTGTTCTATCAAGTGTGGGATCGGCCGCTGTACACGCTCTCGGGCAAGCAGGTGTTGAGCGAAGTGCTTAACTTATGCGGCGGCGAGAATATCTTCAGCGATCTATCCGTTCTGGCTCCGGCAGTTGACCGGGAAGCGGTGCTGGCGCGCAATCCGGATGTGATCATCATCGGTGCGAGCGGCGCGGACGGGGCGCGGCAGGTGCGCGACTGGGATCGATTCCCGGCGCTCAAGGCCGTGCAGGCGCATCGGGTCTACAACGTCGATCCCTCGCTGACCGGCCGCATGTCGCCGCGCATACTCGACGGCGTGCAGGCGATTTGCGGCTTGCTGGATCAGGCTCGCGCCGCGCGCTAGCGCTCGATGCTTCAAAACGGGTAATACAGCCCGGTGAAGACGGCGACGCCCTCGCTGCCATAGCCGACGTCGACGTAGCCCACCACAAAGGGCCGCGCAATGCCGCGAAACCCCACGCCATACACCTTGTGCAGTTGTTCGAGGAAGTCCGTGCCCGACGATGCGAATACCCGGCCGACGTCGATGAACGGAGTCACCTCGATGTCCACGAAGGTCGACGTGGCATCGAATGAGTACACCTTGCGGCGCAGCTCCACGCTGGTGGCGAAGGAGTCGCGATCGTAAAACCGCCCCGTCGCGAAACCGCGCAGCGGCTGCTCGCCGCCCACATCGCTTTCGTCGCCGCCGATGTTGCTGAGCGCCCAGAATGGCACTTCGTGCGCTGTCGGCAAATAGTGCAAGGCCATGTGCGCCGCCAGCACCATGTTCGGCGACAGCGGCCAGAAATTGCGCCCGTCGAACCCGACTTCGCTAAAACTGGAATCGTTGAGAATCCCGGAGCGGGCCGCCAGTCCGCCGTAGGCAATCAGCTCCATGCCCCGGGTGGGTACGGTCAAGTCGTCGCGGGTGTCGTACACCACGGACAGGCGGTTGAGCATCTGGTCGGTGGTGCCGACGCCGAGGATTTGGCCGTACTTTTCTTGCAAAGTGGGGACACCGGGCATCATTCCCGGCAGCACATCGACGATCAGCTCGCGGGCGGTGTACAGCAGCTGCCAGGCATGGGTGAGATTCAGGCCGATCTGAACCTGCGCCTTCTGTTGCTGGTTAATGTAGCTGGATTGGGCGGCTTCCTGGGTTTCATTGCCGATGCCGTAAAAGCGCGGCACGCCGCTGCGGTCGGAGATCAGGCTGGCGCTGATGGACCAGAGCTGCAGCCGTGTGCGCCCGCTCTGGTACTCGGCATCGAAGTCGCGCTCCACACGCTCCTTGATTCCGGCCACCACCGACCACTGTTCGTCCTCGGAGCTATAGGCGTACTCGCGGAAGTGCACGCCGTAGCCGAAATAAGTGGTGTACAGCACGTCCGGGGCGATGATGCGGCGTACCTCGTGCTGGTCGTTGGTCTGTACCCAGGTCGGAATCAGCCCGAGGGTGGTGCCGCTGTTGGGATTGACGCCGATTTCCGGCACGGGAATGAAGGGCGCGGTGGCGGGATTGAACCAGCGCTTCCAACCCGTAGGCGCAGGCGGCGCAGGTTCCAGCGCGCCGGGAGCCGGGGTCTGCGGCGGAGAATCGTCGCTCCATGCCGGACAACACAGCACCAGCAGCAGCGCGGCGCAGCCTGGGGATGGATTCAGCGGTAGCTTCACACTAATGCTGAGCCGTGGGTTGTTGCAGACACAGACCTCTACCCGCGGCGACGACGATGGCGCGCATGAAATCCTTGCGAAATTAAGGCACTCCGGAAGTGCGACGGAACATTACCATAGTGTGGGGCGCGCGCCTCAGCGCGCAGAAGCCTTCGCCGCAGCGGATCCGGCCCGCTCGGAGAAATGTAAAAATAACAATCCCGGCAGTCCGAGCAGCAATTCTCTGGATCGTTTCGCCAACGACAGCGCGAGTCCCATGCCCGGCGCCAGTCCCACCAGAGGCGCGAGCAGCAGATAGCCGCCCTCTTGCACGCCGAGGGCGCCGGGAATGGCAAACGCCGCTCCGCGGATCGCCTGCCCGAGGCCTTCGAGCACCAGCGCAGCGCTCCAGCTGACCGGATGGCCGAACAGCGTGAGAATGATATATACCTCGCCGGTGCCGACCAGCCAGGCGACAAGGCTCAAGAAAAAGCTCGCGGCCACCGGCCCTGCGCGGGTGTACGTGTCCTGCACCGCCAAGTCGATCACCTGGGCCTGAATCATCAGCTGCGACCAATCGCGCTTGCCGGAAAAACGATTCGCGGTGCGCATCAAGCGGGAGAACAGGCCGCGCCGCTGCAGCAGATAAAAGCCGCCCACCTGCAGCGCCAGCACGCCGCTGGCGATGAGTGACGAGGTGCGCAGTGCAGTGTGCGATATGTGCGGCGCCTGGGCGCCGAGCAGCATCACGCCGAGCAGGGCGAAGCTGATCTGCGCGAAGGCCTGCAAGGTGGTGCTCACCGTGATGGCGGCGGCGGCATCCGCAAGCGGCAGGCCGCGCTGGTTAAGATGGCGGACCATCAGCACCGGCCCGCCGATCAGCCCGGCGGGTAGCAGGCTATTAGCGGATTCGCCCGCCCATCGCGTCAGCAACGCATTGCGCATGCAGCCGCCCGCGGCCCCGCGGCGAAACAGCACGCGAATCGACGCGGCGTCGAGCAGCAGCGGCCCTGAGTGAAACAGCGCGACCAGCAGCAATCCCCAGCCAGCCAGCGACAGCGTCGCCATCACCGCGGGCAGCCGCTGCGAGACGAGCACTGCGATGAACAGCAGCACGCCGGCCGTCAACGCCCCGGCCGCGGCCCGTGTCATCGCATCTAGCCCATGGGGCTGCCGCAGCGGGCCAGCACGCTGCGCAGGTCGCGCAGCGCCGGGAACACCTCGTTGTTCCAGTCCGCGCCTTGCGAGTCATAAGCCCGCTGCTCGTATTCCACGATTTCCTTGTCCTCGCGGAAAATATTTTCGGTGAACCACACCACGAACGGCCACACCGCGTGGATGATACCGGGCACGCGCGGCTTCTTCACCGACAAGTAGCCGTAGGTGCGATTGGTGCGCTGGGCCGAATCGAGCGGAGTGTATGCAAGCCACACATCGAGCACCGGATCGTTGCTATCCTTGATGTCGCGTCCCACCCAGACTTTCAGGCTCTGGGTGGGATAGTCGGTGCGGATGCGCATGTGGTCGGAGAAATCCTGCTTCGTCACGCTGCGCTTGCGCATCAGATCCACGATGACCTGCTCGCCCACCGAGGGCTTGCCCTCGGTCCGGCTGAAGCTGTATTCGACCTGGGCCCAGTCCTCGCCGTGTTTGCGTCCGAGGCAATTGGCCCGGATCGAGCCCATCTGCTTGCGATGCATGAACTGGTGGTTCATGTCGAACAAGTTCTCGTGCATGAAGGTGTAATGGCAGGCCACTTGGCGGTTAAGCCGCCGGGTCTTGTAGTCCTTGCGCTGCGACGATCCGAGTCCTGACGGCAGCCGGCTTTCGGCGAGCGCGGGATCGCCCGGAAAGACGAAAATTAGGCCGTCCACTTCGCGGGCGGGATAGCTCTTCACGCCATTGGGCAGCCGCGTCATGCCGAAATAAGGAACGTTCACGCACTTGCCGCTGCAGTCGTAGGTCCAGCCGTGATAGTGGCACTTGATCTCATCGCCGGTGACCACCCCGAGATGCAGGGGTACCTGGCGGTGCGCGCAGCGGTCCTCCAGGGCGAATACCCGGCCGCTCGCACCGCGGTACAGCGCGATCGGCTGGCCGGCAAAGCTGCGGCCGAGGGTGCGGCCAACCTTGAGCTCGTCCGCCCACGCCAGGGGGTACCAATAATCGGGGTTCGCGCCCACCCGACGCAGGTCGAAATCGTTCGGCGAATTCGCCGTCCGCAGGCTTAAAAGATGCGTAGGATCCTCTGACATAGGCGCTCCAAGGGGCGATTCCCGGCGCCAGGGTAGCGCGCTGGACCCCGCGGTCAAGGGCTGAGGCCGGTTATTATCGGCAAGGGCGCCCCTGTCGGCAATGCCGGTAGATCCCGCAGCACAGGCCGCCGGCAGCGCCTACCGTCTCCAGAAAAAGACAGTCCTCCGATGACAATTATCAGCGTTAGCGTGTAGGCTTTACCGACCTTATCTGCGGGAGAATGTACCCATGGCGCTTTGGAAAGAAACCCCGACCCCGGCCACCGCGACCCCCCTGTCACCCGCGGCGGCACCCACGCCGCAGGACCGCCATCTGGGCGAACGGCCTTCCGCCGATACGGCGGCGAGTTTGACACCGCGCCGGCCTGCGCCCCGGGAGCGGGGCGAGGGCGGCGAATCCGTGATCGCCGCGAACCTTTCGATCGAGGGCAAGATCGAGGGCTCGGGCAATGTGAAAATGGCAGGCCGGTTCAAGGGCGACGTGCGCATCGACGGTAACTTCAGCATCGAGGCGGGTGCGCATCTAACCGGCCAAGTGCTCGCCGGCATCGTGGTCGTGGGCGGCGAACTGCAGGGCAACATCGAGTCCGCCAAGCGGGTCGACGTCCAAGAGGGCGGAGTGATCGTCGGCGATGTCAAAGCCGGATCGATCACGGTGGCGGCCGGCTCGCGCATGCGCGGCCACGTCGAATTTGGCTGGGACGAGGAGAAAGCCAAGGCCTCGTTGGGGGTTGTGGGGGGCGGCACTCAGAAATGAGCGTTGCTCGGCAGGGCACTTTCGGCGCAACACGAGTATGTCCCCACTGCAAGGCGACAGTCCTGCAGAGCGCGCATATATGCCCCGGGTGCCATCACCATCTGAAGTTCAGCGCCGGCGGCGCGGAACCGCAGAGCGCGGGCGTGCCGGCCGTGCGCATCGAGGGTTCGATCCATCACCCGGCTGCCAATGAGCAGTGCGAGTACAGCGTCGTCATTTCGATCACCAACGAGCAAGGTGAGAAAATAGCGCGTCAGGTGGTGGGTGTGGGGGCTCTGCAGCCCGGCGAGCGGCACCGCTACAGCTTTGCGATCGACTTGATGCCCATGCGCGGCGCGGCGGCTGACCGCAAGCGTTGATCAGCGCTTGGCGCTACCCTCGATGTCGATGAAGCGCAGGAACTCCGCGCGGGTGCTGGCATCCACGCGGAAAGTGCCGAGCATTTTGCTGGTAATCATCGATACCCCGCGCTTGTGCACGCCGCGAGTGGTCATGCATTGATGCACGGCATCGACCACCACCCCAACGCCGCGCGGCTTGAGCACATCGTTGATGCAGGCGGCGATCTGGGCGGTGAGTTTTTCCTGCACCTGGAAGCGGCGCGAATAGCCGTCGACCACGCGCGCGAGCTTGCTGATGCCGACCACCCGGTCGGTCGGCAGATAGCCGACGTGGGCGCGCCCGATGATCGGCGCCATATGGTGCTCGCAGAACGACTCGAACGAGATATCGCGCAACACCACCATTTCGTCATAACCCTCGACTTCCTCGAAGGTACGCCGCAGGTACTCGCCAGGATCAATGGAATAGCCGGAGAACCAATCGCGGTAGGCGTTGACCACCCGCTTCGGCGTGTCGCGCAAGCCCTCTCGATCCGCATCGTCACCGGCCCACAGCAACAGGGTCTTGACCGCCGCTTCCGCGGCGCTGCGGGTCACCGTGCGCTTTCGTTTCCTGGCCACGGATGTACCATATCACGCTGGCGAATCCTAGTATCGAGACAAGCCACTTCAGGAGATCAATCCATGAGTTTCCGACTGCTCCAGGTCATCGCTTCCGCCAGCTTCGCGTTGGTGCTTGCGGCTCCCTCGTGGGCCGATACCCCCGGCAAGCATCCGGCGTACTTGCATGCGCTCTCCGATCTGCGCGATGCGCGCGCTCATCTGGAGCGCCTCGCCAGCGATCCGGTAAATCAGGAAGAGGATCACGCAATCGTCGCCATTGACAAGGCGATCGACGAGATCAAGCGCGCCGCGATCATGGACGGCAAGAATATCTCCGACCACATGCCGGTCGACGCTCATCTGCCACTGCGCGGCCGTTTCCACAAGGCCCTCGATCTGCTCAACAAGGCGCAGGCCGATGTTTCCGGCGAGGAAGACCAGCCCGACACGCAGGGCCTGCAGATGCGCGTGATCCATCACATCGGCGAGGCCCGTCGCTCGGTCAAGCACGCAATCGAAACGATTCGGGCCGGCGCCTAAAATTCGGGCCGGCGCCTGAAGCGAGATGACAGTTCTGCAAGTCATCGGATCGCGCGAGCGCGATCTCGGCGGTTTCACGGTGCGGCGCGTTCTGCCCTATGAGGGAGGACGAATGGTCGGCCCGTTTATTTTTTTCGATCACTTAGGTCCCGCGCAATTTGCGCCGGGCAACGGGATCGACGTCAGGCCGCATCCGCATATCGCCCTGGCCACGGTTACCTACCTTTTCTCCGGTGCGCTCGAGCACCGGGATAGCTTGGACTCGGTGCAGGAGATCCGTCCGGGAGACGTCAACTGGATGACCGCCGGAGAGGGCATCGTGCATTCCGAGCGAACTCCGCGGGCGCAGCGTGCGGATGGACATCAGATTCACGGCATTCAGAGCTGGGTGGCCTTGCCGGATGGGGAGGAGGATGTCGAACCGAGTTTCGCGCACTACCCCGCGGCCGCTCTTCCCAGCCTCTCAGGGCCCGGCACGGAGTTGACGATCATCGCCGGCGAGGCCTTCGGTCGGCATTCGCCGGTCATCACACGCTGGCCCACCTTGTACGTCGACGCCAGGATCTCGCAGGGCTCGACGCTCGATGTTCCCATGGAGCACGCGGAGCGCGCGGTGTATGTCGCACAGGGCGCGGTCAGCATCGGCGAACACACGGTGACCGAGGGGCAGCTGGCGATTTTCGCGCCGGCGTCGCCCTATCGCTTGCGCGCGCTTGCAGAAACGCGAGCCCTGCTGTTGGGAGGCGCGGCATTTACCACGCCGCGTTTCATTTGGTGGAATTTCGTCGCCTCCTCGAACGAGCGAATCGAGCGCGCGAAGCAACGCTGGGCGAGCGGGCAATTTCCGGCCGTGCCGGGCGAAACTGAATTCATTCCGCTGCCGCAGAACTAGCATGCGAATAGCGGCGATGGCTGCGGTAGGGGCTGCGCTGTTAGGCGGCGGCCTTCTGGCGGCGCCCAGCCGCGCCGGCGATGCGCCTGCTGCCGTCATGGACGAGGTGGTGGTGACCGGCGAGCGCGCCGGTCCGGGATTGTGGCATGTGCATCGAGGCAGTGCGCAGTTGTGGATCATGGGCACGGTGACACCGCTGCCGAAGAATATGACCTGGCGCTCGAAGCAGCTCGAACAAGTGCTCGACGGCACCAACCAAGTACTGGTGCGCAAGCCCTACGAGATCGGCATCGCGCGCGCGCTATGGCTGCTGCTCACGCAGCGCGACCTCATCATGGTGGGCGGCGGCAAGCGGCTCAAGGACGTCATGCCGGCGGATCTGTATGCGCGATTTGCGGCGCAACGCGCCAAACTGACCGGCGATGCGGACAAGTGGGAGCGCTACCGGCCGATCATTGCCACGCTGTTCCTGCAGGAAGCGGCGCTGCACCAGGTGGGACTGTCGACGCGCCTGGAACTGGGCAAGGAAGTGCGCGATCTGGCGCACAAGCATCATGTGCGTATCGACGAGATCAAGGTGGCCGCCATTCGCGACTTTCTGGATGCCCTCAAATCCATGCCTGCCGCGACGG
>Ga0302326_10001065_pt1 | contig 71935 bp, 59 predicted proteins | sample Palsa_T0_3_FD_202264 | JGI IMG/M metagenome (GOLD analysis project Ga0302326, IMG submission 202264) | Peat permafrost microbial communities from Stordalen Mire near Abisko, Sweden - Palsa_T0_3 | ecosystem: Environmental > Terrestrial > Soil > Palsa > Peat permafrost | place: Sweden: Abisko... | reverse complement strand
TAATCAGCGGCGGGGTGGTCCCCGGCGGCATCTGCTTGAGGAGGGTCTGCGAAATCGCCGTGACCTGCGCATTCGCGGTGGCGATATTGGTCGACGGATGGAAGTATATTTTGACGATGCCGAAGGTGGTGTACGAATTGGCCTCGATGTGCTCAATGTCGTTGACCGTTGTCGTCAGCGCACGCTCGAACGGGGTGATGATACGACCGGCCATTTGATCGGGCGGCAGGCCTTGGTACTGAAAGGCCACGCCGATGATGGGGATGTCAATAGCCGGGAAGATATCGACCGGCATCCGCAGCGCAGCAAGCGTGCCAAGTAGAAATATGAGCAAAGCCGCCACGACGAAGGTGTAGGGCCGGCTCAGCGCAATGCGGACTATGGCTAGCATGTGAGTACCTGTGAGGGGCTCGAACCGTCGGGCTGCATGGCCGGAGACTTTGGCCCGGACGAGTCAACGGATGATTGCAAGAGCGGGCGGGACGATTTCATTTGAAGCGCGCCCATAAGGGCGCCGAGAATTCCAAACGGGACTCGCATGCGATTCTCGACCTGAGCGCTGCGGCTGACACCGCTCAGAGACCAGTTACAGAAATGCTCGCAATTGTTGGTCAGGAGCCGGTAATCGTTCTCGCCCAGACGCGAGCGCGCGCGCCGGACGATCTCTTCGGGTGAAAACGGCGATTCCGGATGCGGGACGATCCGAACCGGATGACCGTCTAGAAATCGGGGCAGCGACACCTCCTCCACGGGTCCGCACTGCCAGAACCCCGAGAGGCCCGAATAGTGCACCACCCGACCGTGGCCGACGTACACGCCATGGTGGTTGTAGCCCCAGCGCGCGGTCGTCAGGTGCGCCCCGAGTGGCGGCTCCTGTTCGAGTGGCGTCGCGTCCATCGCGGCAGCATCAGATGCGGGCGGCCGAATGCTGAAGATCGCCAGCATCCTCGCCCGCCAGAGCCCCGATGGCGGCCCAGTCGAGCCGCTCCCCGCCCTGGGCGAAGAGCCGCACGAATCGATCGTGCAACAGGTTGGCAAGGGGCATCGGTACCCGCAGGTTCTCGGCTGCGGCGAGTGCGAGGCGGATGTCTTTGTAGCCGAGGGGCGCGGCGAACGCCGCGGGCTCAAACTTACCTTCGGCGATGAGGGGGCCAAAGATCTTGTAGGCGGGTGCGGTGAATATTGTCGATGTGAGTACCTCGATGTACGCACGCCGATCGATTCCGGCCTTACCGATGAGGGCAATAGCCTCGCCCAGCGCCTCGATGACGGCCGCCTGCAGAAAGTTGCCGGTCAGCTTGATCAGGTTCGCCGAGGAGGGCTCCGGCCCAACATTCAACGTTTTCTGTCCCAGCGAGTCGAACAGCGGCCCGCAAACCTCGACGGCGGCAGGATCTCCTGCGGCGAGGATGAAAAGATTGCCCGCGGCATCCATGTCGGGACGTCCCATGACGGTCGCGGCGAGGTAGAGTTGCCCGGCCTGGGCGTGCGCCTGCGCCAAACGCTTCGAGAGAGCGACGCTGATCGTACTCATCGAAATATGGATCGCACCCTGGGAAAGATTGGCGAGCACGCCGTCTTTTCCCAGCACGGTCTCTGCGACCGCTTCATCGTCCGCCAGCATCGTTATCACCACTTCACCGTGGCAGGCGCCGGCGATGTCCGCGGCCTGGCGGGCGCCAAGTTCAACCAGCGCCCGGCCTCTGCCCGGTGTGCGATTGAAAACCGTGACATCGTGTCCGGCTATGACGAGGTTTTTCGACATAACCGAACCCATATGCCCTAATCCAATGAATCCAGTCTTCATGTGGGAGTCTCGAGTGGGGTGTGCGTTCAAGCGCGTGCCGGCGGGGCCATGAACTCGGGGCCGACGGGGTCGCTGATCGTCGAGTCCAGGATCCGATCGATCTGAGCGCGCGATGTCGCGCCGAGCGCCCAACCTCCTACCCCCGCCGAGTCATTCAGCTGCTCGGGCCGACGAGCTCCCCACAGCGCCACGCCGATTCCCTGGTCGAGCATCCAGCGCACCGCCAGTTGAATCACACGTCGGCCGTAGAGACGCTGCGCAAACTGATCGAGCTGCCCCACCGCGTTGAGATACTGCGTGTAGCGAGGCGATTGGAACTTGGGATCGACTCGCCGGAGATCGTCACCTTCGAAAGTGCTGTCAGGCTTCATGCGGCCACTCAACAATCCGCGGCACAGTGCTCCGTAGCCGAGCGTCGCAATGCCATTTGCCAGGCAGTAGGGCAGTATCTCGGCCTCGATGCCGCGCTCGAAAACGTTGTAGGGGGACTGCAGCACGTGCAGTGGCGCGACTGACCGGAAGGCCTGCATCTGTTCTACCGAGAAATTGCTGACACCGATGGCGCGGATCTTTCCCTGTTCGTACAGCTCGCGCATCGCGCCAGCGGTTTCTTCCATGGGGACCAGCGGGTCGGGCCAGTGCACCTGATAGATATCGATGTAATCGGTGCGCAGGCGGCGCAGTGAAGCATGGATTTCCGCCATGATCCGGTCGCGCGTCGCGTTCCGATAGACTTTGCTGTCGGGCCACTCAAGACCGACCTTGGTGGCGATGACGGCCCTTGCCCGAACGCCCGTCAGGGCCTTGCCGACGATCTCCTCGGAGACACCGAAGCCGTATACGGGCGCGGTGTCGATGAGATTGATGCCCTGGTCCAGGGCAGCCCTGATCGTGGCGACCGACTGGCGCTCATCGCTCCCACCCCACATCCATCCCCCCATGGCCCAGGTACCGAGCGCGACCCGCGATACCTTGAGGGAAGTGGCCGGAATGTCGACGAACTCTGTATCGAATTCGCGCTGTAGTGATTGGGTTGACGATGACATGCGCTGGGTGCTCCTCTGTAGCGATGGTCCAGAGGTTGCGTCCCGCGCGTTTCCGCGGAGTTTCGTCGAGGGTGCGTGTCGATTACGGCTGAAACCGTCGGGGACGTCCCCCGCGGGTCAATAGAGGATATCGACGGCAGAGCTGAAGGAGTAACCCACGCCACGCTCGGTCATGATGAATTGCGGCTGCGAGGGATCGGCCTCGATCTTGCGGCGCAATCGCAGGATCTGAACGTCGATGGAACGATCGTAGACCTCGTTGTCGTAGACTCGACTGGATTCGAGCAACTGATCGCGCGTGAGGATTCGTTGTGGCGCCGCCAGCAGCGCTGCCAGCAGATTGAATTCGCCATTGGTCAGCTCGATGCGCTGGCCGCTTCGGCTCAGGCGCCGGGTTCGCAGGTTCAGCTCGAAATCCACGAAACGATACGCGCGCACCTCGCGCTGCCGCGCCTCCGTCAACGCCGGGCCCTTGGTTCGTCGCAGTACCGTGCGGATGCGTGCGAGCAGCTCGCGTGGGCTGAAGGGTTTGGTCAGGTAGTCGTCCGCGCCAAGCTCCAGACCCATGACGCGGTCGGCTTCGTCGCGCACGCCCGTGACGATGATGATGGGGATCGCCGACTTATCGCGCAGCGTGCGGGCAATCGCCATGCCGTCTTCACCCGCGAGGCGCAGATCAAGCAGCACCAGATCGATGGCTTCGTCTTCCAGAATCGCCGTCATCTGTTGTCCGGTCGATGTGGCGCTGACGCGCAGCGCGTTCTCCGTCAGGTACTCCTGTACCAGCTCGCGGATCTGCGGGTCATCGTCCACGACCAGGATATGTGGCTGTATGGGCTCCGGCATGCAGATCGTTCCTAGGGCCGCCTGGGTCAAATTTAGCACATTGTCACCCGAGCGACGCCGCTCGCCGCCATAGGGACGCGCAGCAAGGTTTTCATGCTCAACCCCAGGCGATGATGAGCGCCGCCGACCCAAAGAAGCAGGCCATGCCGATGACGATGATCCAGAGCGGATTCTCAATGAGGTGGGAATCCGTGGTCGTGAGGCTGGCAACGGGGCGACTTGAGACGCGGGATGACTCCGATGCCGAAGGCATGGGTCCCCGGACAACTGAGATGGCGTATGACACGGCGCTAGTCCTCTTGCTGCACGGTCGACACAATTGCCGCCGCGTTGGAGTCGAGCCTAGAAATGCACCGTCTCGCGTTGATGTCGGGCTGCCCGTTGCGTATTACAGCCGTAATGGCCGCGCACGGTCCGCCGACTCTAACTGACGTGGCCCAATACTCGCGCCAGGGACTCAGCAAGATCGCGGCGTTGGAGGGGCTTGCGCAGGACTTCGCGGACGCCGATCGCAGCCGCACGCTGCGCCAGTTGCGATCCGCCGTAGCCGCTCATGAGCACGATCGGCGTGGCAGGGGCAAGCAGCAGGATCTCTCCGGCGAGTTCGGTTCCGACCAAATCCGGCATCGCCTCGTCGGTCAGAATCAGATCGAAGCGCCGCGGGTCTTCTCGAAAGGCTTGCAACGCCGAGACGCTGGACTTGAAGCCCACCGGCTCGTAGCCGAGTTCAGCGAGCATTTCCTCGGCCAGCGCCACCAATGCTGCCTCATCATCGACGATCATGATGACGGCACCTTGTCCGCGCGGTAGCTCGCGGGCCCTCTCATCAGTGGCATTGCGGACTTCGCCGGCAACAGGGAGCCAGATCCCGAAGGTGGTGCCACTTCCGGCTCTGGTGGTGACGTCTATGGCTCCGCCGAGGTCGGTGACGATACCATGTACGACCGACAGTCCGAGCCCGGTGCCTTGGCCGACGCCCTTGGTCGTGAAAAACGGATCGAACATGCGTTCGAATGCCTCAGGCGGAATGCCAATCCCGGTGTCGCTGACGGTGAGCCGCAGGTGTGGCCCCGGCGCGAGGGTTCCCCGCGACAGTGTCCGCGGTTCTTTAAGATCGACACGCTCGAGTAACACACTCAGTACGCCGCCGTGCTCCATCGCATGCAGCGCATTGGTGCACAGGTTCATCACCACCTGATGCAGCTGGGTGGCGTCTCCAATCACTGCAGCGTTGGCAGCCAGTAGCGTCTGCTCCAGGCGGATGCCTGCCGGCAGCGAGGCGGCGAGCAGTTCGAGGGTTTCCACGATTACCGCCTGTACATGGACCGGCACGCGTTCGCCGACGCCGCTGCGGCTAAAGCCCAGAATGCGATCCACCAGCGACTTGCCCCGCTCGGCGGCATGTAGCACGTTGTCCAGGTAACGCCGGAGCGCGCTGCCCTCCGGCGACTGCAGATGGGCCATTTCCCCGTATCCCAGGATGGCGCCGAGGATGTTGTTGAAGTCGTGAGCGATCCCCCCGGCGAGCGTTCCGATCGCTTCCATTTTGTGCGATTGGCGCAGCTGCGCCTCCAGGGTCTCCTTGTCAGCTTGTGTCTGCTTTTCGGCCGTGATGTCGGTTGTCGAGCCGACGAAACGATACGGCTTGCCGCTCGCACGGCGCAGACAGCGGCCCCGTGCGAGCAGCCACCGCCACTGGCCGTCGGGTTGCCGGATGCGGTATTCGCACTCGTAGCGCGGGGTTCGACCTTCGAAGTGAGCCATCAGTGCGGTCTCGACGCGCGATGCATCATCGAGGTGAATGACGATGTTCGCCAACCACGCACTGCGCGTGTCGATGAGACTGTCCTGGCTCAGTCCGGCCCAGGCTTTCATCATGGGGGATAGGAACAGCCGGTCGCCGGGAATGTCCCAGTCCCAATGCCCTTCGTTCGCTCCTTCCATTGCGAGCGCATAGCGCTCCTCGCTTGCGCGAAGCGCCTGCTCGCTGAGCTCGACTCGCCGCAACTGCCGCAACAGCGCCACGATGGCCAGCACTCCGAGCAAGGTGACCAGCAGCGTTCTCACGGCCAGCCGGATGGCCTGGTCGCGCCAGCCGTGCAGCGCTACGGCCGACTCCCGAGTGACTGCGATGACCAGCGGCGTGTCGCGGACGCGGGCGACAGCGAGGAAGTCCTGCCTGCCGTCGATAGGACTCACGAATTTTGCCATGGGCATGGCCGCACTCGCGGTAATCTGCGGGTAACTCCGCCCCACGGTATCCGCGAAGCCAGGGATTCGAACCAGCAGTGTTCCAGAGTCCCGCAGCAGATGAATTGCCGAACCGTGGCCGAGGTTGACAGCTTGATAGACCTGCTGGAGATCATCCAGATCGACGTTGGCTGCGATGACGCCGAGAAATGCGCCTTTGTCATCCTCGAGACGCTGCGATAGCACGATCGCCGCGCGATTCTCCGATTTGGTGATCAGCGGTTCGCTCATGAACACGCCGGTTACGGTGCGGTCGCGATGTGCGGTGAAATACGAGCGATCGGAAACATCGAGACCGGATGGCGAAGAGTCTCCGGAGCGATAGCGACGAATGCCCCGTGCGTCGGTGATCGTCAATATCCTGATCTGTCGCACGCCAGAGGCGCGATTCGCCAGTACCTCATCGATATGCTCGGGCGTCGACTTGAGCCCGTCGGTCTGGAACCAGCGCGCCGTGTCCTCGAGAAGTAGATCCACCGCCTGAAAGGCCCAGGCGGTTTGTTCGGCCAGCGCTTTTGACTCGTTGTCGATCTCGCGCCCGGTGGCGCTAAGCTGGTTGTCGTAAGCATGCCAGGCGTCGTAGCAGGAGGAGGCTGCAAACGCCAGGATGACCAGGATACCTACGGCCAGGATTGCCCATCGCAGGCGCCTGAAGCGGTTGGGAAGAGAGGGCTGCGAGGCAGTTTCTTTTAACGCGGGCATCGGGTCCGCACGGTATTCAGGTCCGTGGGTCGATCATAGCGTGGACGGCCCCGAGAAGCGTGTCCCGCGTCAGTGGCTTGGCGATGATCTGCGCGGCCCCGAGGGACTGTGCCGTAGTACCGGCACTCGACAGGCCGCCACGGAATTGCCCAGAGAGCGCAATCATCGGAGTCCCCGGGTAGGACGCCTGAATCTCCTGCAGTAAACATGCCCCGGCATGCTTGGGGCTGGATATGCTGGCAATCACCAGATCCGCCTGGCCAGGAATCTCCTTGCAGGGGGGCGTGTCAGGCACGTGATAGCCCGCGCCGCACAGCCATTCCTGGAGAAGCGCGCGCATCAGGGGATCTTCCTCGAATATGACGATCGTTGACATTACTCTGGCCCCGAAAAGTTCAGACACCGCCTGCTGGCGTGGTGGCTGCATCGGGAATGAGAGTGCCGCGTCGGGTCTACGAGGGCATGTCGTCGTCACCGGCCAGCATTACAGCTGTAACGCACGGCGCCGTGTGCGGGCGCTCCTGGGAAACAGCGCGGGCCGCCGCTGCTCTCACGTTTTGATGAATTCCAGCAGGTCGGCATTGATCGTGGCCGCCTCCGTGGTAGGCATGCCGTGAGGAAAGCCTTTGTAAGCCTTTAAAGTCCCATTCCTGAGCAGTTTTGCTGACAGCGGGCCGGCGTCGGCATACGGAACGATCTGATCATCGTCGCCGTGCATCACCAGCACCGGCACGGAGATCTTCTTAAGATCAGCGGTAAAGTCTGTCTGCGAGAACGCGACGATCTCGATGCCATCCTTCGTCGTGATCGCGCTCATGGAATGATCTCCTTTGAAGAAGCTAGCGCTGTCCCAGATTCCGCCCCATCATCGAACGGGCTCGCCTCTGGCCCTGTAGAAGGCAAATGAGGTAAGCCACTTTGCAGTCACACCTATCAGAATGCCGATTAACGTGTCGAAAAGACGCAGCAGTGGCTGCCGCCACGCATCTGTGGGTTCCACGACAGCGACGACCATTACGACAATCGTAGTGATCGCGGTAGTGATAATGTCCTCGCGTCGCTCAAGCACCACCATCACAAGAGTTCCGGCGGCCAAAAGTATGCCCATACCGGCAACGGTCGGCGTGATGAACCAAAGATAGGGCAGACAAAGCGCGAAGCTGACGGACGTACCGACCAGACGCCCGACCCCCGCCGCGAGGCTACGCTGCCGCGAGTCGCGAAATACGAACGCTGTAGCCACGGCCGCCCACATCCCGCCTACCAGGTCTCGATGTCCTTCGACTGCAACATTCAGCAGCTTTGTCATGGCCGTGTACGAGATCAGGCAGGCGAGCGCCATGGCGATCGAATACAGCAGATCCCAGGTTGACGGCCTTTTAAACGCGCCCATGGATACAGTTGACGAGCTTGGTGGAGAGGGTGCAGAGTCGTTGAAAACGGTACGTTCGTAGAATGTTGGACGAGATCTCGCCCCCAAACGATATTCGGTTCACCGCCGCAACATCCAGCGGTTACTTTGCGGTGCCGGTCAGTTTACACGCCGTCAATCGGAGCCAATCATGCTACAGATCGCTCGGCGTCGGGTGTTCAACGTCAGGAGGCGGCAGCGTCTGCTGTGCCTTGGAGTGCTATGCGGCTGTATAGCACTACCGATCCTTTCAGCCGACGACTCGACTGGCCCGGATGCAGGGGCATTGTTGCGGGCGCACAACGACAGCGCTAACTGGATTCTGCCCGCCCGCACCTACGCGGGTAATCGCTATACGACGCTTGCGCAGATTGACAAGACGAATGTGGGCTCACTGAGCGCCGCCTGGCGAACCGACTTGGTCGACGATGGTGAGCAGGAAGCTTCTCTTATCGTCTGGAATGGAACCATGTATGTCGCCACAGCGCACGGGGGCGTAGTCGCGTTGGATGCCGCCACAGGAAAACTGCGATGGCATGCGCCCTACACGCCTGCGTACGTGTTGCTCTTCGCCACCAATCGCGGTGTCGGACTGGCGGATGGCAAGGTCTTCATCGCGACGCAGGACTGTCGTATTCGGGCGCTGAATGCGGCTACCGGTAAGCTCATGTGGGATATACAGGGCTGTGTCGATACCAGCAACAGCTGGTATTCCATGGCTGCCTACGTCTACAAGAACAAGATCATCGTAGGCACGGGCGGCGGCGACAACGGCACTATTGGTCTCGTCAGCGCCTTTAGCGTGCACGATGGCAAGCGGTTGTGGGACTGGCGCAGCATCCCGGGACCCGGCGAGTCAGGACATGAAACCTGGCCGGGTGATTCCTGGAAGCATGGGGGTGGTGCGGTCTGGAACGGGCTTGCCGTTGATCAGGAGACGGACACTTTGTTTGTCACTCCCGGGAACCCCGGGCCCGACATGATTCTGACGGGAAGACGGGGCAGGAATCTCTATACCGACTCGTTGGTAGCCCTGGACATATCCCGCGACAAGCCGAAGATGAAGTGGTACTACCAACTGATCCAGAACGATACTCACGATGTCGACCCGGCAATGATCCCGGTCCTATTCGAGGGCTCGGTCTCGGGGATCGTGCGGAAATTGGTCGCGATTGGCGACAAAGGCGGCAACTTCGTGATTCTCGACCGCAACACCGGGGCAGTCGTTCACCGCATGGTATTGAGTAAGCAAAAAGGGCTCGATACCCCACCCACCCCGCAGGGGGTTGAAGCGTGTCCCAACCATGGTGGCGGGATCGAGTGGAATGGAGGTACTTACGATCCTGACAGCAATCTCTTCCTGGTACCGAGCACCGAGGAGTGCGGGGTTTTCAAGACCGCGGGCAACGCTCCTCCTGAATATATCCCTGGCCAGCCCTACGAAGGCGGCGCGCTGCCGCGGCGCCAAAACGGAACCGGAGTTGTAAGTGCGGTTGACGTCAATACCGGCAGGTTGCGCTGGCGTAACTCCTTGCCGTATCCCGCCGAGGGCGGCGTACTGATCACCTCGACGGGTCTCGCATTTACCAGCGACGTGGGGGGCAATCTGTATGCCTTCGATGCCGCAACCGGGCATCAATATTGGAAGAACGATACGGGCTCCTCGATTGTGGCCCCCATCTCTGCATACAACGTCAATGGTACGGATTATCTGGCAATAGTGGTCGGGGAGGCCGGGAACCAGCAGACACCGAATCTGCCCCCCACCGAGGGCAGTCGCGTCATCGCCTTTCGGTTGGGTGCAGCAGACCCGATCGTCAACGACACGGCTGGTCAACAGAGCACTCCCAATGCCCCCAGCGGTCGCGGTGGAGAGTCCGAAGGGCCGCCGGAGAGATCGACCGGATCCGCACCATTCACCAAGGCGCAAGTTGCACGCGGTGGGGAGATATACGCCAACGAATGTGCCGTGTGTCACGGAGCGACCCTGCAGGGTGTCTCCGCGCCCGCTCTGACCGGACCGGGCTTTGGGCGTTCGCATCTCAACGCCTCCCAGTTACGTACCGTAGTCACTCAGACCATGCCGTTGACGGCTCCAGGTTCGCTCAAGCCGGATGAGAACGCGGCGGTGATCGCATATCTCTTGAGCTACGACTGCGTTCAGGTCGCGGGCGGCGGCGATCAGGAATTCCCGACTGAGGATCTACCTGAACTGCATCAGGTCGAGCTTGGCAGCGCGACTTGTCCTCCGAAGTGAGGACATCCAAGCGGCCGCATCAGGGCGGGTCGGCGCGCGCCAATTTGACGCGGCCCCCGGCGGCCAGCATCAGCTTGACCGCATCAACGTAGCGTTGGCTATCCGCCTCTACTTCCCCCAGCTGTGCCTGCTGGTGCAGGCGCTGCGCGTCCAGCACCTGGATATATCCGGCGTTGCCCGCCGCATATGCCTGTCGAGTGAGCGCCAGTGACGCCCCCGCAGATTGAAGCGCTTGTTGTTGTGTGCTCAACGAGGCCGCATCGTTATCCAATGCCTGCAACGCAGCAGCGACTTGACTGAATGCCTCCAATACCGTCTGCCGATAGGCTGCATAAGCCGCCCGGTACTCGTCCTGGGCGGCGCGCCGCTCTGCGGTCAGGGCGCCACCATGGAATAGGGGGGCGGTCAGGCCTCCCAGTACATTGCTCGCAGTTTCCGATGGACCGCCGCCGAGCAGACCCTGTTCACCGATAGCAGCACTCAACGTGAGCTGGGGATACAGATTAGCCGTGGCAATGCCGAGGGCGGCACTGGCCGCGTGCAATTGCGCCTCGGCCGCATCGATGTCGGGGCGCCGATGCACCAGTTCGGACGGCAACGCCGCTGGGAGCTGCGCTGCAAGCTTGAGGTCCTCCAGATCCACATCGGGTGCTGTCCAGTCCGACGGTGCCGCTCCGATCAGACTGGTCAACACAGCCTGCGCCACACTCAGCTGTTGCTGCAGCGGTGGGAGCAGTGTCCGATCATGATCGGTTTGGCTCTGCGCGCTGAGCACGTCCATGTCGGACACCGCGCCGGCCTCACGTGCGCCGCGAATGAGCGCCAGGCTGTGCTCGTCATCGTCGATGATGCCCTGAGCCACCCGGATCTGCGCTCGTAACTCGGCTATTTGCAAAGCCTGGATCACCACATTGCCAGTGACCGTGAGTGCAACAGCGTCAAGTCGCGCGGATTCGAGTTGCGCGCCGGCGGCTGCCTGCTCCACACGCGCACGCGTATGCCCGAATAGATCCAGATCGTAGCTGACCGTTGGACCCACCGTATACGCGGAATAGGCCGGGAAGTCCTTTGCAAGCGAGCCCAGCACCGGGGCGCCATAACGAGTTCGCTGCGCCGCCAACGTCGCGTCCACCTGCGGGTACCACGCACCGCGCGCGGCACGGATTCGCTCGCGTGCGGCGGCCAGATGCGCCTGGGCGCTTGCGACGGATTGATTGTTGGCCAATGCCAGCGCCACCAGTCGATCGATCTGCTCCGACCCCAGCAGTGTCCACCAGCTATCGGAGGGGCCGTCGCCGAAGGCGACCTTCGAAGCGCTATCGCCCGAAGCAGCAGCGGGCGAAGTCTTGGCGCCTGTCGACGATTCGTATCGGGTTTGCGGTGGATCCACTGGATGCACATAAACCGTGCGCGATGCACAACCGGCGCCGAGAACGGCCACCAGCAGCACCGTTAATGCGGCCGACCTACGCAGCCCACGTGGATTGAAGTCACTCAATGGCCTTGCCCTCCCGCGCTAGCCCCGGACACCTTGCGGAAAAACAATACGGCGGCAAGCCCGAGTCCCAGCACGGTGCTCTGCATGATGATGGTGTCGCTGAACCCGAGCAGGAATGCCTCATGCCGGATATCCCGCCCTAGCGCGACCACTGCCTCGCGGTACGCCGCGGCAGCATCGCTGACTCCCGAATTCAGAAAGTAGCGTGTTAGATGCTCGATTCGCTGCCGAGTACTGTCGTTGAGCAGCGTGACTTGCGAGGAAAGGACGGCGGAATGGAACTGCTCGCGCTTGGTCAGAAAGGTCTGAATCACGGCGATTCCGACCGCGCCTCCCAAGTTGCGCATCGCGTTGAACAGCGCCGAGGCGGAGCCCGCCTGCTCATGCTCGATCCCTGCAATCGCGATAGCCGAGAGCGGCGCCATCGTCATCATCTGCGCCAGGGCGCGGACCAGGCTTGAGCCCAGGAATTGCGGGCCGGAGAAATCATCCGACAAATGCATCGCGAGCAGGCTGCCCGCGATAAATAGAGTGTAGCCAACGATGACCAGCCGACGACTGTCGACGCGTTGCATGATTTTTGGCAGAAACGGAATGAGCAGAATTTGCGGCAGCCCAAGCCAGATCATCACGCCGCCGATCTGCTGGGAACTGTAACCTTGCATGCGCGACAGGTACTGCGGAATGAGGTAAATCCAACCGAACATTGAGAATCCGAAAATGAAGTTCGCGCAGGTGCCGAAGCCAAAGTTACGGCGGCCCAGCAGCCGCAGATTCAGCAACGGCTCGGTGCGCTTGAGCTCGATGTAGATAAAGGCGCCGAGACTCAAAACCGCGATTACGGCGAGGCGCATGATGAACGGTGAACCGAACCAGTCATCCTTATTGCCCTCCTCAAGCACGGTCTCCAGGCAGCCGAGGCCCACCGCCATGGTAACCATCCCCAGCCAGTCACCGTGACGCAACAGCTGCATCTGACGGGGTGCGGATTCGAGGGAGTTCCAGAGCATCGCTACCATCACCAGACCGGGAGGCAAGCTCAAGAAGAAAATCGACTGCCAGCCGAAGGTGTCGCTGAAATAGCCGCCAAGCGCCGGTCCGATAGAAGGCGCGAAGACTACCGCAATGGAATAAATGGCAAGACCCACGGGGTACTTGGAGCGCGGCAGCTTGGTCATGATGATGGTAAAGGCCAGCGGTATCAGGGCGCCTCCGGCAAATCCCTGGGCGGCTCGGATCACGATCATCTGGCCGAGCGTCTGCGCAGAAGCACACGCCACGGTGAGCCCGAGAAACAGAATGGTGCTGGCCAGCAAATAGGTGCGCAAAGAGAACACTCTCGCGAACCAGCCGCTCAGGGGTATCACGATGATTTCGGCAACCAGATACGACGTCGTGATCCATCCACCATCATCGAGGCCGGCGCCGATGCCGCCCTGGATGTCCGCCAATGAGGCACCGACCACCTGAATATTGAGGATGGCCAGAAAGGCACCGATCGTTGAACCGATTACGGCAACCCAGGTCGTGAAGGACACCTCTTCGCCAGACTGCGCCGCGGCTTGAACCAAGGCTTCCGGCTTGCGGGTGTCGGCGGGCGGCAGAGTAGCCGTGACGTTGGACATAGAGTGTTCCGCGCCTCAATTAGATCGAGGCGACGAAATGCGCGCCAGCGACGAGTTCGTCGGCGCCGCGCAGTCCGCAGTCGGTTCCGAGCTTCCCCTCGACTTGGTGTCGATCGAGGCTTCAACCGACATTCCAGGGCGCAGGCTGCCGATCAGTGTCTGCCGGGAAGCCAGATCGATCTTGACTGGAATGCGCTGCACGATTTTGGTGAAGTTCCCAGTGGCATTGTCCGGCGGCAGCAGGCTGAATTCGAGTCCGCTCGCCGGCGCGAGGCTATCGACGCATCCGCGCAAGCGGGCGCCGGGAAAGGTATCGACGCGCAACCGCACCGGTTGGCCGGCGCGCACACGGGTCAGTTGAGTTTCCTTGAAATTGGCCGTCACGTACACCTCGCGCAACGGCACCAGTGCGGTGAGCTGCGTACCCGCCTGGACGTACTGGCCCAAGCGGACGGTGCGCGCGGCCACTACTCCATCGATCGGTGCGATGATAGTTGTATAGCCCAGATCCAACGCAGCCCGCTGCGCGATGGCCTGGGAGCGGTCCTCGAGTGCCTGGGCCTGCGCGAGCTTTGCCTGCAGTACGTGCACCTGCTGTTGTGCCGTGGCGAGGGCTGCCTGGTCTCGCGCGAGATCGGCGGCGCGCTCGCGTGCCTGCGCATCCCCTTCCTGCGACTGCTGCTGTGAGCCGAAACCGATGCTAGCCATTTGCCGAAAGCGCACCCGGTTGAGGCTCGCCAGATCCAGTGCGGCCTGACTCGCAGCCACGCTTGCCCGCGCTCGCGCAATCAGTGTGCTCTGTTGCAGAAGCTGCGCGTGCAGATCGCCAATCTCCGCCTGCGCGGCCTGAACGTCGGCCTGCGCCTGACCCAGGCCCGCTCGGAAGTCACGGTCGTCAATGCGCGCGATCACCTCTCCGGCATGCACGGGCTGATCATCCTGGACCAGGACAGCCGATACATAACCAGATACTCGGGAGGCCACGATGGTCGAATCGGCTTGCACATAGGCATCGTCGGTGGAGATGACGAAGCGGCCGGTCGTGACGTAATACGCCGTCCACGTTATTGCCAGCACCAGTCCCAGCGGCGCGGCGATCGCCGGCAGGACATGCTGCTTTAGCCACTGCCTGATCGCTCGTAGTCGGCCTATGATCGACGCGATGCCCGTCGGTGCGATCTGAGATTTCATCAACATAAACTGCTCCCTTAAATTCTGCGCGACCGCTTCTATATAAACGCTGGCGCTGATGAGATGCATATTTACGGCGATGAAGGTGGCGACCTGATTTCTCAGCGCCTGCTTCCTATTTCAATTGCAACGGGCACAGCCGGAGCGAGTCCGAAGGCAGGGTGTTACATACGCAACCGATGCGCAGGATGATATAGCCCCGAACCACCTTCGGCTTCGAGGCCGAGTCCTATTATTATTTTCGCGCGATGGCCGAGATCTCGATGTGGGCGCCCAGGGACAATTTAACGACCTGCACGGTCGTTCGAGCGGGAAGTGGACCCTTGAAATGCTGCAGATAGATGGTATTCATTTCCTTGAACTGTGACATATCGTCCAGATAGATCTGAACGGAGACGACATCAGAGTAGTGCATGTGCGCGTCGTTCAAAACGCGTCCCAGATTTTCGAGGCAATTTCTCGTCTCTTGGCCGAAGTCGGCTGGCAGCGCGTGAGTCTTTGGATCCGTTCCCTGCAGAGCGGCGACGTACAGGGTGTCTCCAGCCAATATCCCCGGGCTATAGGGCGTAGCCGGGTCGACCAGTTCCGTACCGAGCGGTATTCCGCCAGACCTTATCGACGCGGAGAAGAGCAACAGGGAAGCTGCAAGCGAGGAGCTCATGATCGGTTTCATCGAAATGTCCTTTTGTCGGCTGGAACAAGGTCGCGGAGATCCAGAGTCGAGGCGGCGATCAATAGGAACGTCTTCATATCTTTCCGCCGCGGGAACGCAGCCTCCAAATTGCATCACAAGCACCGCGTTGCCGCGGTGCTTGTGATAGTTGTGCTGTCATTGCTATCAATGTTCGACGGCGACTGAGTCCACCACCTTTTTCACGCCCGGGGTCTGGCTGGCGACAGCCTCAGCCGTTTCGCGCTCCAGGCCGTCGGCAACCATGCCGTTCAGATACACCACATGATCCTGCGTCTGCACCTGGATGGCCCCCGGAGGCCCGAGGTCCGAGTGCTGATCGATCGACGCATTGACATTTGCGGTGATCTTCTCGTCACCAGGACTGGTCGTGGCACATCCGATAAGAGCGCCAGCAACGATAAGGACCGAGGCCAGGGAGTACAGTGCTTTTGCCTTGCTCATTTCAATCTCCTTTCAATTCGTGTGTGATTAATTGCCTTCGTCTGCTGCAAGAGTAGGGGAGCCTCGTTTCCCAGTAACTACGGCGATGCCGGGGGTTGTTACGATTGACACTAATGCTGTGCGTCGGTTGCTGTGCGGGGGCTCAGGCCCCAAACGTAAGCTGCGACGGCCGACACCTGTTCGGGGGTGAGTTGAGCGCCGCCCATGGGCGGCATCGGCGAGCGATATTGCTTTGGATCACTCACGCCGGTAGCTATGGTCTTCGCGATTCCGGCATAACTCCCGTCGCTCCACAGCCATTTCGTGTCTGTGAGGTCTGGGCCCAGAGACGTGCCTGCGCCGTCGCCGCCATGGCAACCGGTGCAGGCTGCGCCGCCCACCTTGCCTTGGTAGATGCGTTTGCCGGTGGCCACCATCTCAGGGGTTGCTCCTCGCGGAACGGGAGGGTTCGGCGTTGCAGCGCTGGCACCGGCGTCTGGATGCGTGCCTTCCGGTGGCCTGGCCTCCGCTACGCTGATGGTTCCCGCGGAGGCGGTCGCGTCCGGACACGGAGTTAATCCTGTAGGCGCGGCTTGGGCGTCTGCTCCGCCGCGGTAGGCGATGCGGTAAATGCGACCGTGGACATCGTCGGACACGTAGAGCGCACCGTCCGGGCCGACTGCCAAGCCCGAGGGGCGGTGCGCAGCCTGACCTGGTGATTCAGTTGCTCCGGCAAATCCGTCGGCGAAGATCTCGCAATTCCCTGACGCGTGATCGCCGTCGAGCGCCTGAAACACGACGTTGTAGCCGCTTTGTGGGTAGGGGGCCCGGTCCCACGATCCATGGAAGGCGATGAACACGCCCTGGCGGTAATGCGCAGGAAATTGCTCCTGGTCGTACAGCGTCATGGCGTTGGGCGCCCAATGGGCAGGAAAGGCTGCAATCGGGGCAGTTTTGTTCGCGCAAACACCAATCGTCCTACCGCCATCACCCCCGTACTCGGGAGCCAGAACCAGCTTCCTCTGCACCGCGTCGTAGTAGCACTCCGGCCAGCCGTAGTCGCGTCCATTCTGCAGAAGCAACAGTTCCTCCGCCGGCTGAGTGGCTTCCTGTTCAGGCTTGTACAGATCCGGCCAGTTCGCGTGCAGCTGGTCACGTCCGTGTTGGGTCACGAATACGCGGTGTGCGGCTGGATCAATGGCGAAGCCTTCGGCGTTGCGTATTCCCGTAGCGAATCGTTCGGCCGGAGAGAAGATCTGATCCACCTTATTCGCGTCGAAGCGCCAGATGCCGCCGCGAGTTTTAAGCTCCGTACATGGGACCATGCCGGGTGAGTGGAGAGTGCGGTTCTCGCGCTGGCAGGCATTGGTGGCCGTGGCAACATCTACATACAGGTTCCCGGTCGCGTCGATTGCGAGCGGATGCATGGGATGATCGCCACCCAAGGGCAAGCCCGAAACGATTGTGACTGAGGGCCCTTTCGGGACGATAGCGCCGGGTGGCAGTGTATAGCGGACAATCCGGTCGTTAATTTCGGCGTACAACGCGCCCTTATATAAGCCAATGCCGGTTCCCCCGGCGCCACCAGTCTCGACAGATTCGCCGAACCGTCGGTTGACATCGGCTTTACCCGCACCGGTGGTGTCCTGCAGGGCGACCAGGAAGCCGCCCGGATGCGGGGTGTCATCGCCGTAGTAGCGACCGGACCAGGTGTTGACGTAAACGACGCCGTTTGGAGCCACCACCAGGTGGCGCGCATGACCGATGCCATCGGCGAATACGGTGGCGCAAAAGCCAGCGGGCAACTTTAGTCCACTGTCATCCTGCGCGCATACAGCGCGTGCTGATTGCTTAGGGATGGGTGCGGATTGAGAGAACGCCGACGGCGTCGCGATGCACCACACCCCTAGCAATGAGATGAGAGACAAGACTGGCGTGAATTGACTGGATAGGCGCATGCGCGAGCTCCGATGGTTGGTGACGCGTCACAACGACGTGAGAAATCGCAGGGCTACCTGGCGCCGGTGCCGCCGCGGTCGCCGACCTTGGCGGTTCGCACGAATTCGCGATCGCTCCTGGTCATTTGCCTGACCAGCCGATCGGAGAAGCGCACGAGACGCGGCGCGCGGTACCATGAATTGATGCGTGTATATCTCGATTGAACCGCTAACTTGTCCATCGTCGTAGCCCGCCTCCGTTGATATCCAGACTGCATCTGTCTGTATGTGGCGAGCTTTCCTGATCGAAGTTAACCGCGCATTTCCGGAGCTGCCGCGCAGATTGCATCCGTAGCAGGGCTGTCGGCAACCAGTGCGACCATCCAAACGGCAAAGCCTGCAAGTGCGAGTCCGCAACCCACCCATCCGGTGGAGGTCCAGCCAAATCCAGCCGCAATCGCCAGGCCTCCGAGCCAAGGTCCTAGTGCGTTCGCGAGGTTAAACGCCGAATGATTGAGAGCCGCTGCGAGGCTTTGAGCGTCACCGGCCACATCCATAAGGCGAGTTTGAAGAACCGTGGCTAATGCGCCGCAGAAGCCAATAGCTATCACGTCCAGCAACACGGTCCAGAAGTGCGCCGCTGCGGCTGGGTACAGCGCCAAAGTCGCCGCTGATCCCAACAGCAGTACGCCGGCAGTCCGCATCACGGCGCGGTCGGCAAAATAGGGGACTACGACATTGCCCGCAGTCATTCCGATCCCGAACGCGGCCAGCGCGATCGGCACCATGCGAGCGGAAACCGCAGTTACGGCCATCAAGGTGGAGGCAAGGTAGGTGTAGACGGAGAAGAATCCGCCAAATCCAATCGCACCGATGGCCAGTGTGAGCCAAACTTGGCTGCGCTTCAGTGCACCAAGCTCGCGCGAAACACTTGCTCCCATGTCCCGATGCTCGGCGGGAGCAAAGAACGCCACCAAAATGGCTGTGGCCAGCGCCAGTACCGCGACAATGACAAAGCACCACCGCCAACTGACGACTTGACCCAGCCAATTGGTCAGAGGCACGCCCACGATGGTCGCGACGGTCAGTCCCAGCAGAACGTGGCCAACCGCCCGCGTGCGTTGATCGGGGCGTACAACCGAGACAGCGACCAGCATTGCCGCCCCAAAATAGGCGCCGTGAGGCAGACCGCTCAGAAAGCGGAGGCTGAGCATCAAGCTGTAATTGGGCGCGACAGCGGTGCCGCCGTTAGCGACCGCGTATAGGCCCATCAATGCGATAAGCAGAGTCCGGCGCTGCCAGCGTGCGGCAAGTGTCGTTATCAGTGGGGCTCCCAGCACAACGCCGAACGCATAGGCGCTTATCAGATGACCCGCTACCGGTACATTGATATGAAGATCATGCGCCAGGTACGGCAATAGCCCCATGGTCGCGAACTCGGTGGTGCCAATCGCAAACCCCCCGAGCGCCAATACGAGGTGAACGATGACAGGCCTGGACGTCGATTTGAGCATGTCCACAGTCTTGGTTCATGCGATTGGATGTCGATGTCCGTAATCGAAGCTCCAGTTACACCCGTAACGGTCGCCCGAAGAGGCCAGCGCCAATAGGCGTCGATAGGCCTCTCGCGCTTCAATACTCCGCCTTTTCTCCCTTTGCGGGCACCGAAGTTGGGACACCTGGCGTGCCGGCGTAGGTAATCAGCAATACCGCCGGCTCATCTCCCGCTTCTCCTCGATGCACATCATCGACCGATTCGCCAACGGCCTGCCCCTGATGAACGACCAAGGTCCTACCGCTGGCCCTGTCGCGCAGTGTGAGGCTCCCTGAGAGGACGTAAACGACATTAGGCATGGGATGGTAGTGCCAGGGTAGCGAGGTATGTGCTGCGAGCGTCACCTTGAGTGTAGTGAGCTCTGGTTGACCATGCGCATAGTGCGTATAGGGTTTGCCATTCCAGGATTGCGTGGTCTGCAGCAGAGTTTCGCGTTGGGCGGTCGCAGTTGTGGCAGGAGCGTTCTGAGCGGCAATAACTGACGTTACCGCCAGCAGACAGCCTGCAGTGACAAGAGTCCCCGCGATCGCGGGGAGGCGATATTTCGAAATCATCTCGGGCGCGAACATAATTGCTAACTCCATTTACGCTTGTTTCAAACCTTGATAGATAGAGTTGCTGGAGCGCGCTTACACATCGATTTCAGAAGCCGGCACTTTGGCTTCAGTTGTAGCGTTCGGAAGCGTTCTCTGGTTCAACTGGTCGACCCAGAGCGATTACCAGAAGTGTCCGACGGAGTTAAGCCCCAAGCTCTCCTCGGTCACAAATGTGACAGTTCCGTTCCTGGCGCCGTAACCTACCCTCAACCGGCGACTTGCGATCCAGTCTTGCAAGCATCGAAGCGAAGCGGAAGACAGCGCAAAGGAGCCTCGACTCACTAGCGAGATCAAGCGAAGATCGCCGGGGAGAGGGACGCGTGAGGGATCTTGCGGATTATTCATTCTCTCCGTTGCGGAAGGGCGACTTGACTCTGTTTCGTGGTTCCGGCAATGGACTGCCGCCGATCCTGCTGGTTACGCCGGAAAATGCCTCGGCCAGCAACCTCAATCGACTCGAACACGAATACACGCTCAGGGCCGAGCTGGATGCCTCCTGGGCGGCGCGCCCAATCGAACTTTCCCGCCATCGCAACCGCTTGGCGCTGGTACTCGAGGACCCCGGGGGCGCGGTCCTCGATCGACTGCTCGGCCGGCCGCTGGGAGTAACGGAGTTTTTGCACATTGCGAGCCCGCTTGCCGGAGCGCTGCGACAAGTGCATGCGCGCGGGATCATCCATAGAGACATCAAACCGGGAAACATCCTGGAGGATGTCTCCGGCGGCGCTGTCTGGCTCACCGGCTTCGGCATTGCCTCGCGTGTGCCGCGCGAGCGCCTCGACCCCGGGCCGCCCGACGAGATCGCCGGTACGCTCGCCTATATGGCGCCCGAGCAGACCGGGCGTATGAACCGTTCGATCGATTCCCGAAGCGATCTCTACTCCCTGGGCATCACCTTCTATGAGATGCTTACCGGCGCGCCGCCCTTCAGCGCCGCTGACCCTCTCGAGTGGGTGCACTGCCATATTGCCAGACGGCCTGTTCCGCCCGAGGAGAGGACGAGGAAAACTCCCCGGGCTCTGTCGCTCATCACCATGAAACTCCTCGCCAAGACCGCGGAGGAGCGCTACCAGACCGCAGCGGGTGTCGAGGCGGACCTGCGGCGATGTCTCGCGCAATGGGAGTCGCATGGCCGCATCGATCCCTTCCCGCTAGGCACAGCCGATGCTTCGGACCGATTGATGATCTCGGAGCAGTTGTACGGGCGCGAGCGCGAGATCGAAGCGCTGCTCGCCTGTTTCGACCGTGTTGTGGCGCACGGCACGCCGGAACTCGTGCTCGTGTCTGGATTTTCTGGGATCGGCAAGTCCTCCGTCGTGAACGAGCTGCACAAGGTGCTAGTTCAACCGCGCGGGCTATATGCGTCCGGAAAATTCGATCAGTACAAACGCGACATTCCCTACGTCACATTAGCCCAAGCCTTCCAGAGCCTGGTGCGCTCACTTCTGGGTCGAAGCGAAGCTGAGCTTGGCCGGTGGCGTAGATCCCTCAGCGAGGCGCTCGGAACAAACGGTCAGCTGGTCGTGGACATCGTTCCCGAGCTGGAGGTCATCATTGGAAAGCAGTCGGCGGTTCCAGAGTTGCCGCCAAACGATGCAAAAAACCGCTTCCAGAATGTATTCCGGCGTTTCCTTAGCGTATTCGCGCATAAGGAGCACCCGCTCGCGTTGTTTCTTGATGATTTGCAGTGGCTGGATACCGAGACGCTCGACTTGATCGAGCACCTGATCTCGCACCCTGAGGTGCAGCATATGCTGCTGGTAGGGGCCTACCGGGAGAACGAGGTGAGCTCGCATCACCCGTTGATACGCATGCTCGAGGCGATCCACGAGACCGGTGCAAGGGTCAATAAGATAGAGCTGAAGCCCCTCGGGTTCGACGATGTGGGGCAACTCGTCGCCGATGCCCTGCATTGCGAGGTGCAGCACGCGCGGCCCTTGGCGCAGCTGGTGCACGAGAAGACCGGCGGCAATCCATTCTTCGCGATCCAGTTCTTTGCGGCGCTGGCTGACGAGGGGCTTGTCACCTTCGACCCGGTCGAGCCAGCTTGGCGATGGGACATCGATAGCATTCGCGCCAGGAGCTACACCGATAATGTGGTGGACCTAATGGCCGGTAAGCTCAAGCGCTTCTCCGTTACGACCCAAGAAGTCCTGAAACAGCTCAGCTGCCTCGGAAGCGTAGTTGAGATCGCCACCCTGAACCTGCTTCACAGGGAATCAGAGGAGACGACGCGCGCAGCACTCTGGGAAGCAGTGCATGCGGGCCTCGTCATCGGCCAAGGTAGTGGCTACAGGTTTCTGCACGACCGCATCCAGCAGGCAGCGTATTCGCTGATTCCCGAAGCAGGGCGTGCCGAGGTCCACTTAAGTATAGGCCGTGTGCTGCTGGCAAGTATGACGGCGGATCAGCTCGCCGAGCATCTGTTCGATGTCGCGAACCAACTCAATCGGGGCGCCCCGCTGCTGATGGTCGCCGACGAGAGAGCGCAGGTGGCGACGATCAATCTGCGTGCCGGGCGAAAGGCCAAGGCGTCGACGGCCTATGCGTCGGCGCGCGTGTATTTTACGGCCGGCATGGCATTGCTCGATGAAAAAGACTGGGGCAACCAGTATGAGTTGAAGCACAGCTTATGGCTCGAACGCGCGGAGTGCGAGCTCTTAAGCGGTAACTTTGAAAAGGCCGAGCAACTGTTAGTGGAGCTATCGCAGCGTGGGACGTCTAAAGTTGATCAGGCGGCCGTCTGCCGGCTGAAGGTCCAGCTTCATGAAGTGAAGGGCGAATGCGCCCAAGGGGTCGACAGCGCACTCAGATGTCTGCGCCTGTTCGGCATCGACCTGCCGGCGCAACCCACTTGGGAGCACGTTCAGGCCGAATATGAGACGGTCTGGCGAAATCTAAAGGGGCGCCCGATCGAGGATCTGATCGACCTGCCACTGATGATCGATCACGAAATACAGGCCGCCATGCAAGTGCTGTCGGTGCTGCTGTCCTCGGCCTACTTTACCGACCTCCATCTGAATTGTTTGCACTTGTGCCGAATGTTGAACCTCAGCATGCAATATGGGGTGAGCGGGGCCTCCGCGCACGCCTGCGGATGGCTCGGCGTGATCCTCGGCCACGTGTTTCACCGTTACAAGGAGGGCTATCGGTTCGCCAAGCTCGCATGCGATCTTGCCGAAAAGCACGGCTTCATTGCCGACAAAGCAAAGATCCTTGAATCGAGGGGTCTAGCCGCATTCTGGACTCAGCCTCTCGCGACCGCGATCGATTTCAATCGGGCGGCTCTTCGCACCGCAACCGAGTCGGGTGATCTGAACTATGCGTGCTACTTCGTACACGAATTCGTCGAATTCCTCCTCCAGGCGAACAGGCCTCTTGAAGAGGTGTGGTACGAGTCGCAGAAGGCCCTGGATTTCGCCCACAGGGCCAGGTTTCGCGACGTTGCGGACCTCATCGCTAGCCAGCAACAGTTCATCGCTACCATGCAGCTACGCAATACGGCCGACTCTACCTTCAGTGACGCACAGTTCGATGAGGTAGTGTTCGGCGCGCAGTTGACGGGCGAGCGGACGCCCATGCTGACCGGCTGGCACTGGATCCTCAAAACGAAGGCGCGGTTCCTCTCAGGCGACTATGCGGGGGCCCTCACGGCAGCCGGTAAGGCAAAGGCGCTGCTGTGGACCACGGTTGGCGAGCCCATGTTGCTCGACTACTTCTACTACACCGCGCTGATAGTTGCGGCATGCTATGAGAAGGCCTCGGTCGACCAGATGCGAGAGTGGCGAGACCTCCTGACGACCCACCGCGAACAACTGCGTGAGTGGACCGAAAACAACCCATCCACGTTCGGCGACAAGCACGCTCTGGTGTCGGCGGAGATCGCGCGTCTTGAAGGACGAGATACCGATGCCATGCGTCTTTACGAGAAGGCTATCCGGTCCGCTCGCGAGAACGGCTTCGTCCAGAGCGAGGGCGTCGCCCATGAGCTTGCTGCGCAATTTTACGCTGCGCGCGGCGTGGAGAGCATGTCCAATCCAAATCTGCGAGACGCGCGGGATTGCTATTTGCGCTGGGGCGGGCTAGGCAAGGTGCGGCAACTCGAGCGTCTTCATCCTTGGCTCGCCGAGGAATCCGTTCCCTCTGGGGTGAGTGCGACGATCGATACGTCGATAGAGCAGCTGGACGTCGGGACGGTGGTTAAGGCTTCGCAGGCGGTGTCGGGCGAGATTGAGCTGGGCAAGCTCATTGAGACGCTCATGAGAATCTCGCTCGAGCATGCGGGAGCCGAATGGGGGCTCCTAATCCTTCTTCGAGGCGGGGAGCTGCGAATCGAGGCCGAGGCGACCACTGGACGCGGCAATGTTGAGGTGACGCTGCGGCAGTCGGCGGTGACTCCATTCGCACTTCCAGAGTCCGTGCTACTCACTGCGATCCGCACGCGCGAGAGCGTACTCCTGGATGACGCCGCAGTGTCGACATTGTTTTCGCACGATAAATACGTAAAACAGCGGCTCCCCCGCTCCACGCTCTGCCTTCCGCTCATCAAACAAGGCAAGCTGGTGGGCGCGCTGTACCTTGAGAACAATCTGGCGCCGCGTGTATTCACCTCGGCGAAGCTCGCGGTGCTCGAGCTGCTAGCCTCGCAGGCGGCGATTTCCTTGGAGAACGCGCTGCTATACGCCGACCTGCAGCAGGAGAACATCGAGCGCCAGCGGGCGCAGGCCGAGCGCGAGCTGCTCGGGCAGCGACTGCGCCAGGCGGAGAAAATGGAATCTATCGGACGGCTCGCCGCCGGCATCGCGCACGACTTCAACGGTGTCCTGGGCGTGGTCTACGCTTACGGCGAAATGCTTGTTGAGGAAGCGCCCACGAGCTCGCCGCTCAAGCGGTATGCGCAGAACGTGCTCACCGCCGCTTCACGCGGCCGCGAACTGGTGGAGCAGATCCTCACGTACAGTCGCAATCAGCACGGCAAGCAAGTGCCGGTCGACATCGCCCGGGTCGTGGCCGAGGCGCTCGAGATGGTCCGAGCCTCGATACCGGTCGGCATCCATCTCGGGACATCGGGCTCCGCATCACCGGTCGTCGTGACCGGCGATGTCACCCGACTGCACCAAGTGGTGATGAATCTGTGCAGCAATGCGATTCAGGCCATGAGCGGAGAGGGAAGCTTGGATGTCGCACTTCAGGCCACTGAGATCTCAGGGGAGCGAGCGCTCTCGCACGGAACACTTCCGCCGGGCCGCTACGTGCGCCTGACCGTCAAGGACAACGGATGCGGCATGGACGAGGGGACACTGTCACACATTTTCGAGCCTTTCTTTACCACCAAGGAGGTCGGCCAGGGGACCGGTCTGGGCTTGGCTATGGTTTACGCGATCGTCATCGATTCGGGTGGCGCCATCGATGTAAAGAGTGCCTGCGGGCAGGGAAGCACGTTCACGATCTATCTGCCGCAGTCCCCAGTTACCGTGATCACAGCCGAGGCCGCCACGGCGGTATCGAGTCGAGGTCGTGGTGAGCGCGTGCTGCTCATCGACGATGAAGCGCCAGTGCTCGCCGCGACCGCGGAAGTGCTGTCGCGGCTCGGCTACGAAGCGGTGTCCTTCTCCGATGGCCACACAGCGCTCGCTGCATTTGAAGGGACGCCCGAGCGTTTCGACGTCGTCGTCACCGATGAATCGATGCCGGGGCTCACCGGAACGGGACTGGCGCGCCTGTTACGCAGCCATCGGCCCGACCTGCCGATCGTCCTCGTGAGCGGCTATATGGGGGCGATCCAGCCGCAACAGGCGCGCGCCGCTGGCGTCAGTGAACTTCTGTCTAAGCCGATCCAGTCGCACGAACTAGCCACGGCACTCGCACGTTTACTGCACCGCACGGCTTGATGAGAGCGGTGGAGTCCCCGGGCCAATCCCGGCGGGGTAACGTCATTGAACTGGAGCTACTTTACCGTTGAAGCGACACTGACGCGAGTCTGCACATTGTCCCCGGAATCCAATCGAGCCTGCCTCTCCATCTCCGCAATCACCGCCGAAAAATCTTGCTCCGCTCCTCGCGTCAATTGCGCCGCATTGACTTGGAATGCCGCTCGTGTCGCGGGCATCTCCGCGCCGACCGAAGCCGCAAGGTTGAGAATCAGCCCGAAATCCTTGTTCATCAGCCGAAGCGGAAATTGAGGGCTGTAGTCGCTCTTTAGCGCCTTTTGCAGTTTGCCTAGATGTGCGGGAGCGACGACAGCAGTTTCTGAAAGAACCTCCAGCAAACGGGTGCGATCGAGTCCGGCCTTCTCACCCATTGCAACGGCCTCGGCGATTGCCTGCATCCCGATTCCGAGCAGGCTGTTCACGACAAGCTTCATCGTTGCTCCGGAACCGCTCGGCCCCAGATAAGAATACTTTCGAGCGATTACTCTGAAAATAGACTCCGCAGCGGCGAAGCATGCCTGATCTCCGCCTCCGAACAGGGTCAGCGCTCCCTGCTCGGCGACCGGTGTGCTCCCCGACATGGTCACGTCGAGCACGTGAACTCCACAGTCGGAGCCTAGTCTCGAGAGTTCTCGCGAGGTCTTCGGATTCACTGTGCTCAGGTCGATAACCAGCGCGCCGCGACGCGCATTGGCGAAAACCCCATTTGCTCCTCCGTAAACTTCCATAACAGCATCATCGCTGGCAAGGCACGATATAACGATCTCGCAACTTGAGGCGAGTTCTGCCACGCTGACCGCGACTGTACCGCCGTATCGAATCAGCTCGTCCGCCTTTGTGCGCTGCCGGTCGTAGGCGGTCAGCCTGAATCCGGCATTAAGCAACCGCTGCGCGATCGGCCGACCCATGTAGCCGACTCCTAAAAATCCGATTGTGCTTTTCTCAGTTGTGATCGCATTCATGTCTCATTGTCCTCTACGCTGAGTGACCTGACGTCATTGTTCCTGCTTCGAGATTTTCGTCGCGGGGCAAAAAGCCTTCTTAGCCGGACCACCGGGTCCCACGGCGATCCTTCCAGGGACCGCCATCTATGTAGCGCTCAGGATACAGGGCCCTCGAACGCGGGTCTTCCGCGGTGTCCAGTTGAAGAACCATCCACTTCGGGTACGGCACGCCCGGATCCGAGGCCGCGTCCAGAAGCTGGACTTCCTCGACCGAGAGCCGAAGATCCACGGCACGGATGTTATCTTCCAGTTGTTCAGCCTTCCGGGCAGCGACGATTACACTGCTGACGGCGGGCCGTGCCAGCACCCACGACAGTGCCGCACGAGCGGGGCTTACGGAATGCTGAGCAGCGACCTGCCTAAGCGTGTCGACGACCCGGTAGCCCGTCTCCTTGTCAAACGGCACGAACGAACCTGCCTCCGCGAATCGTGTGCCGGCCGGAGCAGGATTGGCGCGGCTGTACTTACCCGAGAGGAAGCCGCCGGCGAGCGGACTCCAAACCAAAATACCTATGTTGTGATACTCGGCGAACGACTGGAACTCATACTCAAGGCCTCGGCCGACGAGGCTGTAATACATCTGTGCCGTAACGAATTTCTCTAATTCCAAACGCTCCTGCAGCATCACCGCCGTAGTTGCCTGCCATGACATGTAGTTGGAGAGCCCGATATAGCGGACCTTCCCCTGGCGCACGACATCGTTAAGTGTTCGTACTGTCTCTTCGAGGGGCGTGTTGCTGTCCCATCCATGCACTTGGTAGAGGTCGATGTAGTCGGTCTGCAGGCGCTGTAGACTAGCCTCCACCTCGCGCATGATGTTCACCCGCGTCGCACCGCTCCGATTGAGGTTGTCGCTCATGGGGAGCCGGAATTTGGTAGCCAGGACGATCTCCGTCCTCACGCCCTTCAAGGCATTACCCACCAGTGATTCGCTCTGCCCGAGGCTGTACACGTCCGCGGTGTCAATGAAGTTGACGCCATTGTCCAGAGCCAGCTTCACCAATCGCGTCGTGTCCTCCTGACCGAGGTTGCCCATGTTCATCTTGCCGCCAAACTGCATTGTGCCGAGCGCCACTTCGCTCACGATGAGTCCGGTATTACCCAGTCTTCTATACTTCATGTCCCTTACTCCTGCCGCTGCAAACGAACTGGCGATCGCCAATCTCGATTTATCACCAAGTCAGACCGGGCCTCGAATTCACGCGCCACTTTCGGCCGCCGGGGCTTAACTTCACCTTCGCGTTTCGTTGTCATGTTGTGTTCCATGTTTCATCGCAGATTGATGGATTAGTTTCGACTACGGTCCGTTCAAGGCTTCGATTCGGCGGGCGTCCAAGTCGCATCTGAGTGGAAGCTGGCCATCGCTCCGACAATTTTCGCCGTATTTGGGCCGAGATCCTTCTCCGACACGCCGCCATCCCCTGTGACGGCAAAAGTCATCACCCCCGAGGAGCGGTATTCAACGGGATAAGCGACGGCGACAAATGCGCCGCCTGAATTCGACAGGATGCGAAAGTAATAGCCATGGAAGGGAAGGGGTTTGCTCGCGCTCTCTACCTGAGGAAGAAGCGTCTGGACCAATCGATCCGCCTCGCTGTCAGAACCCGGGTGCGTTTCCGCTGCGACCAGCGTGTCGCACATGCCGATCGCCGTCACTTCGTTCTCGCCGATCCGCCGCAACCTGATCTCACGCGATCCGGTTTCTGAATCGAATCGCCACCTGCCATTGCGTGACACCACGGGAACCGGGAATGGCCAGTTCTCCGCACCGATGTACAGGATCGTGATTCCGTCAGAGTCCTGAACCCACCGATGCATTTGCTGATACTTTTGGATGAAACGTTCGCGATCGAGGGTGTCCTCGACCTTGTCATTGGAGCTGATAAGTTCGCTCCCTCCTCCAAGAATTTCCGTTACTGTCCGCTCGTTATGCCCCTGGAGGGCCTCAACGAGCGCGCGACTCGCGTCGTCAGGTGATGCAAAGGTTGTTTGGGCACCGGGTCCGGCCAGACATGACTGGACAAACCCCGCCGCGAACAGAGCGCATGCTACGAGGGCCGCACCTGGTCCGGGCAGATGACATCTTTCGAAGGTATTCTTCATATCACGCATCATCTCAGCCTCCGTTCATCGACTTGACCTTGATAGCGGCGTCATTTTCATCGATGACCGCCGCCGCCATGGAAACCTCCGCCGCCATGAAAGCCGCCGCCGAAACTTGCTCTGCCGCGAGAGGCAAATGCCCTGGCATCGCCGCCGTGGTTGAATCCGCTGAAGGCGCTGGAATGCGTGCCATAAGAGGCGCCGATGTGGTCAGACGACCCGAAAGTCGCGCGTCCGCCAGGGACACCGTTTCGATTGCCGAATTCCCTGCTGTGGGAGATGTACGGCTGATTGCCGTGAGTCAAGCCGTGTCCATGCCAATCCGTTCCCCAGTGATGCCACCCCCAGCCGAAATTGCCGAAGAGGCCGATCCCGATCCCCACTCCAAACACGATCCCCGGCCCATCGAAGTAGAAGCCCGGAGCCCAAATCCAACCGGGGTAGAATGCAATCGGATCACCGTAGACTGCCCAGGGATCGTATTCCGGCACGTAAACGACTTGCGGATCTGTCGGTTCAATGACAATCGCCTGTCCCTCGGATGTGACCGATTCCTGCTGTGTGGTCTTCAGGTTTCCGGCTTGTTGCGCTCGCTGGCGCATCACCTGAACCGCGTCGAGGACATTCTGCTGCCCATTTACGTATGCCTCGCCAAGCGATGAGGTCCAGGATAGATTTTGGTCCATCATGTTGAGGAGCCCGGGAAACTGCGTGAGGGCCTTGACGCCCGGATCCCAGGACTGCGCATCGACCGATGCGGCAAGTGCATCTCCTCTGAGTTCCGGAAGTTGTTGCAGCCACCGGTCGGCTTCCACGATCTCGGTAGGATGGGTTGCTGCCGCGAGGATTTGCGCAATTAATGCATCCGGATACAGTGCGATCGGTGCGACCAGCTGGTCCAGGACTTGAGTTGACGGCTGCGGCGCGGGAGCCAGCGGTTGTGCGTCGGCTTGGGCGATCTCGCCGGCACACCCTCCTTGCAGGCATAGCAGCGCAAGCGAGCCGCAGACCAGGAGCATCGATATTCGTCCCGAACCCTTCATCGTCGCAACTCCTGCGTGTACAAGCTACTTAGGGCCCTGGCAATGCCACCAGTCGCACTGCTGCCATTTGAGGGAAAGCAGGTCTACTTGGGTGAGTGTGGCTAGAAGGAGTTGCCTTTCGATTACGCTATGCTTCGGCCATATTTCAGTCGAAACGCAATCGACAATGCGATTTCGGTACATGACTTCGTAAATGGCGCGCTCGACATATAGAAAGCAGGCGGGGAGGTTGCACGGAGAACGATACGAGGCGCATTAATAAATTGGGGAGGGCCTCGATTTAAGAGCCATGTCCACAGCAACGTGCTTGACGCCAAGAGATGTCCCGGTTGCGAATATCTCCGCTATCGTTGGCGCCGGGGCAATCTCGGTCACAAACGTGACGTGGACGGCGGCCGCGGAAATAATGGCGCAATCCTCGAACAGCAAACTCATTGGCAATCCGGCGGAAGATTCCCACGCGCTTATGGGAAAGCCGGTAACAGCAGCGATGGGGAAGTGTCATGGCAGATCTCACACGCAGATCCATGCTCAAGGGGGCGATCGGGGCTTCCATTTTGTCGGCGGGGGGCGGTGTCGACGCCGCTACATCTGTGGGACGGGACAGGGCCTTTGCGGCATCCGCGGATCCAAAGCCGACGACCTATCTCTTCCTGAATCCCGAGCAGGCCACATTTATTAAGAGCGCGGCGGCGCGTCTCATCCCTGCAGATCCTAAGTGGCCGGGGGCGCTCGAGGCCGATGTTCCGAATTTCATCGACAAGCAGTTAGCGGGTGCGTGGGGCGCGGGCGAACGGTTGTACCGCAGCGGGCCCTGGCATTCCGGTACGCCGAGCCAGGGATATCAGCTGCCATTCACGCCCGCAGAATTGTTTCGAAATGCAATCAATGCGATCAATCGGGAGTTGTCGCACGCTGGAACGCCCTTCGCCAGGATGAGTCCTGAGCAGCAGGACGACTATCTGAGGCGGCTTGAGACGGGCGGCAAGGATCTAGGCGGCGTCCCCTCCGATGTTTTCTTTGCACATCTATGGGAGTACACCGTCGAAGGTTTCTTTAGCGATCCGGTCTATGGAGGCAATCGCGACATGGTGGCCTGGCGGATGATTGGCTTTCCCGGAGCGTACGCTTCGTACTATGAGGTGGTCGATCAGCACGGCATCAGGATCGATCGGGCGCCGATGAGCCTCGCGCAGGACGCCCACGGCGGCGTGCATATGAATCCGGGAATACCGGCCACATCGCCCTAGACTGGCTCGAGGGTCAGATTGCCTAGAGGCCTGACATGGCAGAACGTCTAAAGCCTGTTGATGTTGTCACGATCGGCGTGGGCTTGACCGGCTCGTTGACCGCATTGGAACTCGCAAAGACGGGCTTGAAAGTGGTGGGCCTTGAGCGTGGAGCGCCGCGATTTACGGTGCCCGATTTTCAGTCGCCGGCCATCCATGACGAGCTTCGCTTCTCGATCCGCAAGGGAATGATGCAGGACAACGTCAAGGAGGCGGTGACCTTTCGTAACTCATCTGCCGAGACGGCGCTTCCCATCCGCCGCTGGGAAAGCTTTTTGCCGGGAACCGGCCTGGGCGGCTCGTTCGTCCACTGGAACGGCCAGAGCTTCCGCTTCCAGGCCGCCGACTTCATCTATAAGACTCATATCGAGCAGCGTTACGGCAAGAAGATTCTTGACCCAGAGCTGACGATCCAGGACTGGGGCGTCACTTACAGGGAGCTCGAACCTCACTTTGATCGCTTCGAATATCTCTTGGGGGTCAGTGGTAAGGCCGGCAACATCAAAGGAATGATTCAACCGGGCGGCAATCCGTTCGAAGCGCCGCGCGCGCGCGAGTATCCCACTCCGCCGATGAAGGAACCCTACTTCGGCGCCCTGTTCCGCAAAGGTGCGACGAGCCTGGGATATCATCCTTATCCGCAGCCGTCGGCGAATCTGAGCCAGCCGTACACTAACCCCGAAGGACTCTCGCTTGAGCAATGCGTCTTCTGCGGATTCTGCGAGCGCTACGCCTGCGAACATTACGCCAAAGCCAGCCCGCAGACCGTCATTCTGCCGGCACTCCTGCCGTTACAAAATTATGAGCTGAGGACAAATTGTCAGGTCCTGCGCGTCAATCTGGACGGATCGCGCAGGAAGGCGACAGGCGTTACGTACGCGGATGCGGCAGGTCGCGAATTCGAGCAACCCGCCGATCTGGTGCTCATCACGGCGTTCCCGCTCAATAACGTTCGCATGCTGCTGCTCTCAGGGATCGGCAAGCCCTACAATCCCAAGACGGGCGAGGGGGTCGTTGGACGCAACTACACCTATCAGACGACAGGCGGCGCAACCGTCTTCATGGGCGACGGCATCAACATCAATCCGTTCATGGCATCAGGTGCGAACGGAACGATGATCGACGATTTCGGCGGCGATAACTTCGACCATGGGCCGCTCGGCTTCATCGGCGGGCAATACGTGGGCGCGATCATGACCGGCGGCCGGCCGATCGAATTCCACCCGATTCCAGTCGGAACTCCCGGGTGGGGGCTGGAGTGGAAGCAGGCGGTCGCGCGCCATTACAACCATACGGTTCTCATCCAGCAACACGGCATGTCCACCCCGAGTCGACTCAACTACCTGGACCTCGACCCGACCTACAAGGACGCTTGGGGTCTGCCGCTGCTGCGCATGACATTCGACTTTCCCGACAACGACATCCGCATGTCGCAATATATTGCCGACAAGGTTGTTGAGATCGGCCGCGCCATGGGAGGGAAAGAGGTCACGCGCGGCGGAACCAAGCGACCCTATACAACGACGGTGTATCAAAGCACTCACAACTGCGGTGGCGCGGTCATGGGCGATGATCCCAAGACGAGTGTCGTCAATCGCTACCTACAGTGCTGGGACGTGCCAAACGTCTTCAGTATCGGAGCCTCGGCATTTCCGCATAACGGGACCTACAACTACAGCGTGACGATCGGTGCACTCACCTATTGGGTATTGGACGCCATCAAGAACCAATACCTGAAAGCCCCTGGGCCCTTGGTACACGCATGAGCGGCGGCTTCATTCCGCACTCGAAGGCGGCCGGGGCGATTGTAGGCGTCGGCATCATGTGGTGTGCTCATGCGACAGCGGATTCCTCTGTCGTTCAACCCGATGCCGCTCACGGGTCCATCATCGCGGCCCAGGGCAAAGCACCCGGTGCCCCGGCTTGTGCCCAATGTCATGCCTACAACGGCGCATCCGACGGGAGCGGCGCGTTTCCGCGGATTTCCGGTCAGTCGGCCTCATATCTGGCAAAGGAGCTGCGAGATTACGCATCGGGTGTCCGAGGTAATGCCGTCATGACACCAATCGCCAGGGCTTTGTCGGCTAGCGATACGGCGGACGTGACTGCGTATTACGCCAGCGTCACTGCCCCGTACCTGCCCTTGGCCAGCCCTGATCCAATGCTGATCAAGCGCGGCGAGCAGCTGGCCGAAAATGGCGACGCGGCGAAGCAACTTCAGTCCTGCAATAACTGCCACGGACCGGGCGGTGTCGGCGAGCCGCCCGCAATTCCCTACCTTGCCGGACAGTATGCACATTACATCGTGTTTCAGCTGACGATGTGGAAGGGTGGAGTCCGCAATAACAGTCCCGATGTGATGGCGGAAATCGCCAAGCGTCTAGACGATCGAGACATCGCATCAGTTGGCGCGTATTTCCAGCAGGTTGACGCCTCCGCGCTGGCGGCGACGCAGCCAACAAGGTGATTGGCATGCGGTCCGACGAGTTACCCCAATCCGACGAACACTCTGCCGCCGTCCTCTCTTCAGTCAGCCTCGACGAGGCGGTAAAAGCGCTTAGCAAGGGGCCGATAGGCGCGCTCGTGGTCGCCAGCATCGCTGTCGGAGTGCTCCTGATAGCTTGGCTGGCCTTCTACTTCCTTCTGTTCATGCCACGAGGTCCCGTTGGCTGAGCAATCCTCAAACCCCCAGCGCATGTCTCTACCCGACGGTGTCGTCCCGGAGGAGGTCGTCGCCCGTACCGAGATGCGCTGGCTCATAGTCATGGGAGCAGTACTGCTTCTCATGATAACGGTCATCGTCGTGACCGCGATCATGGGTGCGCTGCAGCCCTCCAGCAATGTCGAAGTCATCGATCCGACGACTCTTCATCTCGGAGGAGAATTCGTCGAGAGCAATCTCGGTACCGCCATCGAGCCTGATGGGAGCGTAACCGTGCGGCTCATTGGGGAGCAGTATGAGTTCGTTCCTAGCTGCGTTCAGGTTCCGGTAGGAGCGCCGGTAAAATTCCGCCTCACAAGTGCTGATGTTGTGCACGGCTTCCTGCTTCCGGACACCAATGTAAACACTATGGTGGTCCCGGGATTCGTGGCCGAGGTGCGCACTTATTTTTCGAGGGCGGGTGACTACTCGATGCCGTGTCACGAGTTCTGTGGTTTGGGTCATCACGCGATGTGGGCGCACGTGCGCGTAGTCCCGAGGGAGCAATTCGAGAAGGCGTATGGCAATCGACGGCCGACCGCTATCGGAAGGATTACCTGTGCAACACAGTAACCGACTGGCGCTGATCCACTACTGGGTAGCCTTTGCCACGTTCCTGGTGGCCGTACTGCTGGGCGCCTGGCAGATGCTGATGCGCAGTCCGCTACCGGCACCACTTGATGATCCCGCTGCCTACTACGCGTCTGTCACCCTGCACGGCACGGCGATGGCCTACGTTGTGACGACTTTTTTCATCATGGGGTTCGGCTACGCCGTGGCTGCAACAAGCCTCGGCCGCCCACTCCGTGGCAAGATGGCCGCATGGATTGGATTTTGGGTTTGTCTGCTCGGCACTCTCATGGCGGTCGCGACGATTCTCTGCGGGCGTGCTTCCGTGCTCTACACCTTCTACCCGCCACTGTTGGCGAGTGGCTGGTACTACGGCGGCGCGTTCCTGCTCATTGCCGGCTCAATGATCTGGGTCGTGCTGATGGTTCTCAATATGAGAGCGTGGAAACGGGACAATCTCGGGCGACCCGTGCCGTTGCCGATGTTCGCAATCACTGCCACAGCGATACTGTGGGCGTGGGCAGCGTCGGGGGTGCTGCTTGAACTGGTCGGAATCTTGCTCCCACGGGCATTCGGGTGGAGCGATCTGATCGACGCCGCCCTGGGGCGCACGCTGTTCTCGGTGACCTTGCACGCCATCGTCTATTTCTGGCTGATGCCGGCCTATATTGCCTTCTATACTCTGGTGCCGCAGGCGGCCGGCGGTCGTCTCTACAGCGATACCATGGGTCGCCTCACCTTCATCATGTTCCTCGTGTTCTCGCTGCCTGTCGGAATGCACCATCTATTCATGGACCCTGAACACGGATCGGGATTCAAGTTCCTGCAATCCTCGCTGACATTTTTGGTCGCGCTGCCGACGCTGCTCACCGTCTTTTCGATCTGCGCCAGCCTCGAGGTCGCCGGCCGCGTTCGGGGTGGCCGCGGACTTTTCGGCTGGATCCGCGCGCTGCCCTGGAAGGAACCGATGGTGCTTGCCGTCGGGTTGTCGCTCGTGATGCTCGGCTTGGGCGGGTTCGGCGGCCTCATCAATATGAGCTTCGCCATGAACGCGATGATCCACAACACCTCCTGGGTCACGGCGCACTTTCACCTGATCTTCGGTGGCGCGGTCGTGATCATGTACTTTGCGATCGCCTACGAGATGTGGCCCCGGATCACCGGCAGGTCGCTTCGCTCCAAGGCTCTGGCGCGCTGGCAGCTGTGGCTATGGTTCTGGGGAATGCTGATCACCACCATACCCTGGCACATCGCCGGCCTGATGGGACAGCCGCGGAGGGTGGCGACGTTCGACTACGCAGATCCGTTCATTGTCCGCATGGCTCCGCTGGTTACCGCCTCGGTGATTGGTGGCCTGATCCTTCTGGTTTCGGCGATCCTTCTGATCGTGATACTCGCCCGCTCCCATTTTGGGCCGAGAGTTCAGATTGAGCCGCTGGCCTACGCGCTTGCGGTGAATCCCCCTATCCGCGTGCCGCCCGCACTGAATGGGTTTGCACTCTGGAACGCCATCGTCTTGCTACTCATGGTCATCAATTATGGCTATCCCATCGGGCAGTTTTTTTTCCTCCAGCGGCATTCGGTTCCAGCGGTAGCGGTGACACGCCCTCTGATTCGATGAGACGAACAGTATGGTCCGCCAGCAGAACCCGTCAAATCCCGATAAGCGCTGGAATCGCATGGCCTGGGGGTGGACAGCAATGGTTGTCATTGTTTCCTTTCTGATCGGCTTTGTTGTACTTGGACGGTACCAGCAAAACGGTCCAACGCTAGGCATCTGGGCCTCGATGTGCCGTGCGTTTGGCCTCATTGCTGACACCCGGCCTGCAGACGCACCCCAACCACCGCTCCAGACCCCGACTCGAATAGCCTGGACAAGAGACACCCTCGCGCGCATCGCTTCAGGCAACGAACAACACGGCGCGTTCGTCGCGCTCAACTGCAGCGCCTGCCATGGCGAGCAAGGCGTAAGCCCGTCGAGCTTCATTCCCATGCTCGCCGGAATGGACTCGGCGGTTATCTACAAGCAGCTCGACGACTTCCGCTCGGGCAAGCGGCTGTGGGGCAACATGGGGGCGATCGCGTCGGCCCTCACCGAGCAGGAAACGGCTGATGTCGCGGCCTATTTCGCGGGCCGCCGCGGTGGGTTGCAGCTGGTGTCCGGCGAGGGTGCGCCGCAGAGTGGACGCAGTCTGCGGCAGCGTGATCCGTGCATCCGCCTCGTCTTTGCGGGTGACCCCGGGCGCGGGATCCCGCCCTGCGCTGCCTGTCATGGCCCGGGCGCACAGAAACTCGGCGCTCCGTCACTGCGGGGACAGCACGCCGAATACATCGAGCGCGAACTCGCGGCCTTCGCCCAGGGCATGCGGCAGAACGACATCAACGAACAGATGCGCGTGATTGCGCACGAGCTGACTCCGTTCGAGATGCGTGCCGTAGCCGCCTATTACGGGGTAGCGCAGAGCCACGACTAATGTTCAGATAAGCGCACGGCTTTGCCGCTCTTTCTGTGTCAGTCGCGCTTGTGCGGCGCCTATCCTAGGGCGCTTCACTCCTTCTGATGTCCTGCACCATTTCGGCGCTGAGTCGAGCGGCCGCTCCTGCAATCCCGCGACGAACTCGACAGAGAAGCAACCGTGGGGTCACCCCCAAGCGTCGTCGGGTCGTATCTTTCCCGTCACACCTGCTCACCGATGAGCTCGTTCTCGCGCCTTTCCTCTCGATGCCGAACAAATTTCTCCTGTTACTCGACGCCGCCTGACCGTCCTGCGATAACATATTCATAAAGGCACATTGTAGTGGCAGAGGGAAATTGCCTTTCTTCGCTTGGGCGCGACGAATTTCGGCCAAGCAGGAAATTCCAAGAGATTGTGGGATGGTTGTGCTTAACACGAACGCGACCATTGCGCGCGCATGCCTGTTGGGGATCCCGCTCGGGCTGTGTGCGATTACCATTAAGGCGCAATCAACTGCGCCAACCGCATCGAGCGTATCGACCGCATCGACCGACGATTCGCTCGCGGAGGTCGTGGTGACGGCCCAGCGCCGCACCGAGAACGCCCAGACCGTGCCGATCGCGATCTCTGCCATTTCCGGCGACACACTCGCGCAAAGCTTTGGCGTCAACAACATTGAAACACTGCAGCAGGCAGTGCCCGGACTCGACATCTCGATGGACACGGGCAACACCAAGATCTTCCTGCGAGGCGTAGGTACCACTGCGGTTGCCACCGACAACTCGGTGGGCGTGTATCTCGACGGCGTCTACATAGCGGCGCAACCGTCCTCGTTCATGAGCCTTGCAAACATCGATCACGTCGAGGTAGACAAGGGTCCGCAGGGAACCCTGTTCGGCCGCAATACCACCGGCGGCGTGGTTCAGATCGTCACCAAGACTCCCTCATCCACGGCTTCCGCGGACCTCACTTTCGGATACGCTAACTACAGTGCGTTCTCGCTAGACTTCTACGGTACGAGCGGCATCGCTCCGAATCTCGCGGCGGACTTCGCTTACTACTACAACAATCAGCTGGACAGCCCGGGGATGAACGTGACTACTGGGACGAGGAACATATTCCGGCAAAACACTGAAGTGATTCGCAGCAAGTGGCTATGGACACCGACCGACGCCACGACGGTGACACTCGCGCTCGATTACAGTCAAGATCGTCAAGCGACAGGCGCCGTTTGGAGCTTTCTGCCGGGCGCGGTAGGCGTTGACGGCAAGACGACCTACCTCGGCTTTTACAATACCGCCTCAGATCTCGATAATCATTGGACCGACCGTAACTACGGCGCGTCGTTGCGCGTAGAGCAGGATCTCGGTTGGTCACATCTGGTGGGCATCACCGGCGCGCGAGACTCTCTGAATATTCACACTCTCGATCAGGATGCGACCCCGCTGCACCTCATCGATGCGAACCCACTTCCCGAACTCGACGAGACCTTCACCCAGGAGCTGCAGCTGCAGTCGCCTGCGGGCGACGAAAAGTTCAAGTGGATTGTCGGGCTTTACTACATGAATGATCGCTTCGCCTCGCTGCCCTTGGTGATCAAGGAAGGAAGCTACACTCCCATCGGCCTGACCTACACGACGGTGGACGTCTACGTGCGCGAGCCCACGCATTCCTATGCCGAGTTTGGGCAGGCCTCTTGGGAATTCCAGCCACACACTCATCTCACTCTCGGGGTGCGCAACACAGAGGACACCAAGAGTATCGACGGTAACACGCTCGTCGATGGATTAGAGGCTGTGCATGGCCGGCAGTCGACCGACTTTTCCAGGGTGACCTATCGGGCGGCCCTCGACCGGCAGATCACCCGGGCTATCCTGGGTTACGTATCCTGGAACACCGGCTTCAAGAGCGGGCAATACAGCCTTGTGAACTTCACCGATTCCCCAGTTAAGCCCGAGGTATTGACCGCCTACGAGGGGGGATTCAAGACAGAGTTCCTCGACCGGCGGCTGCGCGTCAACGCCTCCGCCTTCGACTACAAGTACCAGAACATCCAGGCGCAGGAGGTGGTCGTCGGCGGGACCCGGCTCGTCAATGCCGCCCAGGCAACGATTTACGGTCTCGATTTCGACTGCAACGCGAAACTCACGCGCTCCCTGTCACTGCAAGCCTCGCTCGAGTGGCTGCACGCGCGCTACACCGTTTTTCCCAGCGATCCCTCATACGTCCCCGCCCCGACCGGTGGCAACGATCTGATTAGCATCAACGGCGCCGGCTTCCACATGACCAACGCCCCCGACTTTTCGGCTTACGTCGCGGCCGACTACACCATGACAGTCGCCGGCGGGATGCTGGATGTCAACATGAACGAGTCGTACAACTCCGGCTACTATTGGGATCCGGACAATCGCCTGCGACAGCCCGCTTTCGCGCTGCTCGGCGGCTACGTTAAGTGGACTGACGGCGAGGGCAAGTGGAGCTACCGCGCTTGGGGCAACAACGTGACCAGCCGGCACTACTACACCTACGAGGATGCGTTCGCCTTCGGGGATATCTACTCGCCCGCCATGCCCGCTACTTACGGAGTCGCGGTTGAACGAAAATTCTGACGGGCGCCAGACGGCTCCGAGGAGATGCCCGCTGTCAGGGCTGACAGCATGGCGGGCATGTGATATTGCGGGCATTCCTCTGCTGCATGGATAGTATAGGTCAATAACAAGATGGAGCTACGGATCACCGGGAGAAGCTCGCGTGCGGGATCTTACTGAATACACATTCTCTCCATTGCGGCGCGGCGAATTGACTCTGTATCGGGGTTTCGGCAACGGACTACCGCCAATCCTGTTGGCCACGGCGGAAAAGGCGTCGGCCATCAATCACAATCAAATCGAACACGAGTACACGCTCAGGGCCGACCTGGATACCGCCTGGGCGGCGCGTCCAATTGAGCTTTCCCGCCATCGCAATCGCTTGGCGCTGGTACTTGCGGACCCTGGGGGCGTGGTCCTTGATCGACTGCTCGGCAGGCCACTGGGAATTATAGAGTTTCTGCGCATCTCGATCTCGCTCGTCGGAGCGGTGCGGCAAGCGCATGCGCGCGGACTCATCCATAAGGACATCAAGCCGGCGAATATTCTGGTGGATGGGGGCAGTGGCGGCGTATGGCTCACAGGCTTCGGCATCGCGTCCCGGCTGCCGCGCGAGCGTCCCAACCCCGATCCGCCCGAAATGATCGCCGGAACCCTCGCCTACATGGCGCCGGAGCAGACCGGACGGATGAATCGCTCAGTTGATGCCCGAAGTGATCTGTACTCTCTCGGCATCACCTTCTATGAGATGCTCACCGGCACGTTGCCCTTCAGCGCTGCTGATCCGCTCGAGTGGGTGCACTGCCATATCGCCAGGCAGCCTGTTCCGCCCGAGGATGCCACGGGGAGGACTCCTCGGGCTCTATCGCTCATAACGATGAAACTCCTCGCCAAGACCGCAGAGGAGCGCTACCAGACCGCTGGAGGTGTCGAGGCCGACCTGCGGCGATGCCTCGCGGAATGGCAGTCGCTTGGCCGGATCGATCTCTTCCCGCTCGGGACAGCGGATGCTTCGGACCGGTTGATGATCCCGGAGAAGCTGTACGGGCGCGAACGCGAGATCGAAACACTGCTCGCATCTTTTGACCGCGTGGCGGCAGCAGGGAAACCGGAATTGGTGCTTGTGTCGGGATTTTCCGGGATCGGAAAATCCTCTGTGGTACATGAGCTGCACAAAGTGCTGATCCAACCGCGCGGGCTCTACGCGTCCGGCAAATTCGACCAATACAAACGCGATATTCCCTACGGCACGTTAGCGGAAGCCTTCCAGAGTCTGGTGCGCTCCCTTCTCAGTCAGGGCGAGGCGGAGCTTGGCCGATGGCGGGACTCCCTAATCGGGGCGCTGGGCGCGAATGGCCAGCTGATCGTGAACCTCGTTCCTGAGCTGGAGTTCATCATCGGCAAGCAGCCCGCGGCTCCAGATTTGGCGCCGCAAGACGCCAAAAACCGGTTCCAGATGACGTTCCGCCGCTTTCTCGGCGTGTTCGCGCATAGGGAGCACCCGCTCGCCTTATTCCTCGACGATTTGCAATGGCTAGATAGCGCCACGCTCGACCTGTTGGAACACTTGGTCACACACCCGGACGTGCGGCACCTGCTGCTGGTTGGAGCCTACCGGGACAATGAGGTGGGTCCGTCGCATCTTCTGACTCGTACGCTTGAGGTCATTCGCGATGGCGATGCGACTGTGCATGAGATCGTGCTGGCGCCACTGGCCATCGGCGATATCTGCCTGCTCATTGCCGACACCCTCCGCTGTACGCCGCAGCGTGCGCAGCCATTAGCGGAACTGGTAGCGGAGAAGACCGGCGGCAACCCTTTCTTCACTATTCAGTTCATGATCGCATTGGCCGACGAGGGGTTGCTAGTGCTCAACTCTGTCGAGGCTGTCTGGGGATGGGATGCAAGTCGCATTCGCGCCAGGAATTACACCGACAACATCGTGAATCTCATGGTTGAGAGATTGATGCGATTGTCGATCGCCGCACAACAGGCCATTAAATACCTCGCCTGCCTGGGTAGTATGGCGGATGCCCCCATGCTGAGCACCTTGTACCAACAGCCGTCAGAAATCATGGACGCGGCGCTCTTGGAGGCTGTCTACGCGGGTCTTATTGTCCACCAGGGCAATAGCTACAAGTTCCTGCACGATCGGATACGGCAGGCAGCGTATTCACTATTTCCTGAGAAGGACCGCGCCGAAGTTCATTTGAATATCGGCCGGAAGTTGCTAGCGAGCACGGGGACCAATGAGCTCGCTGAGCAGTTGTTCGAACTCGCGAATCAGCTGAATCGAGGCAGTGAGTTAATTGTCGATCATGAAGAGAAGGTGCAAGTCGCGACAATAAATCTTCGTAGCGGACGAAAGGCAAAGACATCTGCAGCCTATGCATCCGCGCTTGAGTATTTCACGGCGGGTATAGCGCTGTTGGAGGAGCAGGACTGGGGCAGCGAGCACGAGTTAACATTCAGCCTGTTCCTCGAATGTGCAGAGTGCGAGCTAATCTGCGGCAGTCTGAATAATGCCGCACAGCGGATTGGTGAACTGCTGCAGCGGGCGGCTTCAAATGTCGAGCTTGCACAAGCTTCCTGTCTCAAGATCAATTTCCATGTATTGGTCGGCGAGCATCCGCGGGCGATCGATAGTGCGCTTGCGTGCCTGCGTCTCTTTGGCATCGATCTGCCGGTACACCCTTCCGTAGAGCAGGTTCGATCGGAATACGACGCAGTGTGGCAAGCCCTGGGCGCGCGGCCAATCGAAAGTCTGATCGACCTGCCGTTGATGACAGATCCGACAGTGGCGGCTGCCATGCAGGTGCTTTCAGTTCTCGCCGGACCCGCTACCTTTACCGACTTCCAGTTGTCTTGTCTGCTAGCGTGCCGCATGGTGAACGTCAGCATACGGCACGGGATAAGCGGAGCCGCCTCCTACGGCTATGCCTGCCTCGGGTCTGTCCTTGGCTCGAACTTTCACCGCTACCGTGAAGGCTACCGTCTGGCCAGGCTCGCCTGCGACTTGGTGGAGAAGTACGGCTACACGGCCTATGACACGAAGGTCTACCATGCCATGGGGCTGGCAGCCTTCTGGACCGAACCAATCACAAGCGTGATCGAACTTCGTCGGGCCACGACCCGCACTGCCACCGAAAGAGGCGATCTGACTTTTGCCTGCTATGGCATGCACCAATCCATCACGTATCTGCTTATGCGGAACGACCCACTCGATGCGGTGTGGCGCGAGGCAGAGATGGCGCTGGAGTTCGCCCGAAGGGCCAAGTTTCGCGATGTCGTTGATCTCCTCATCGGTCAGCAGCGATTTATCGCCAGCATGCAGGGTCGCGAAGTAATTCTCTCCACCTTAGCCGACGAGCAATTTGACGAAGCGACGTTCGAAGCTCAAACCGCCATCCGGACGCCAACGGTAAATTGCTTGCACTGGATTCGCAAACTCAAGGCGCGGTATCTAACGGGTGACTACGTTGAGGCAAAGGCGGCTGCCGAAAAGGCGAGCGCGCTGGTTAGTATCTCATCTGTACAATTGCAGCTGCTCGACTATTTCTACTACACCGCATTGACCGTGGCCGCGCTCTATGAGGCAGAGGCTGTAGAAGATCAACCCGTCTTGCGCGATCTACTTTCGACACATCGAGATCAGCTGGGCGAATGGGCTGAAATCCATCCGCCCACGTTCTTCGACAAGCATGCGCTGGTGTCGGCGGAGCTGGCGCGTATAGAACGACGGGACGCGGATGCCATGCGTTTGTACGAGCAGGCCATTCAATGCGCTCGCGAGAACGGCTTCGTGCAATACGAAGGTGTGGCCTACGAGACAGCCTCGCGATTCTATGCGGCACGCGGCGTGCAAAGTACTGCACGCGCCTATCTGCAAGACGCTCGGCGATGCTTTTTGCGCTGGGGCGGGCTCGGCAAAGTGAGGCAACTCGAGAGACTGCATCCATGGCTCACCGAGGATTCCGTCTCCTCTGGGCTTGAAGCGACGATCGATGCGCCAGTGGCGCAGCTGGATGTCGGAACCGTGGTCAAGGCCTCTCAGGCGGTGTCGGGCGAAATTGAATTGAGCAAGCTTATCGAAACGCTCATGAGAATCTCACTCGAGCATACAGGGGCCGCATGGGGACTACTGATTCTGACTCGGGGCGGGGAGCTGCGAATCGAGGCAGAGGCGACGATTGAGGATGGCAATATTCAGGTCGCGCTGCGGCAGTCCCCTGTGACCCCGTTCGAGCTGCCCGAATCCGTGCTACTTACAGCGATCCGCATGCGCGAAAGCGTGCTTGTAGATGATGCCGCCTCGTCGACATTGTTTTCGCACGATGTGTACGTTAGGCGGCGGCGCCCCCGCTCCATGCTCTGTCTCCCTCTTGTCAAACAAGGCACGCTAGTCGGCGCACTTTATCTTGAGAACCATCTGGCCGCGCGGGTATTCACATCGACTAAGCTCGCAGTTCTCGATCTGCTGGCGTCTCAGGCGGCGATATCGTTGGAAAACGCCTTGCTTTACGCCGATCTGCAGCAGGAGAACAGTGAGCGCCGACAAGCCGAAGAAGGACTAAGGCGCACCCACGCGTATTTGACCGAAGCGCAACGATTAAGCCAAACGGGAAGCTTCAGCTGGGACGTGTCCAGCGGAGAGCTTCGCTGGTCAGAAGAGACCTTTCGAATTCTCCGATACGATCCAACGACGATCCCAACTGTAGAACTCATCGTCGGACGTGTGCATCCTGAAGACGTCGCCGTCGTCAAAAAGGTCATCAATGACTCGGCGGGTTGTGATTTTGAGCATCGATTGTTAATGCCGGATGGTTCAATCAAACATGTCCATGTCGTGCAAGCCCTACGTGATCATTCGGGAAGGAGAGAGATTGTTGGTACGGTAATGGATATTACCGATCGCAAGAAGGCAGAGCAGAAGTTCAGGGATCTGCTTGAGGCGGCCCCTGACGCGATGGTCATCGTGGATCGCAAGGGTGACATTGCCCTGGTCAATTCTCAGACGGAGAAACTCTTCGGGTACCCTCGTGAGGACCTTTTGGGAGAACCTGTGGAGATGTTGGTGCCGGAGCGCTATCGGGACAAGCATCCCACTCACCGAAAGGGCTTCTTCGCGCATCCGCGCGCGCGATCCATGGGCGCCAGCCTCGAGCTCAATGGGTTGCGTCGGAATGGAACTGAATTTCCGGTGGAAATCAGCCTGAGCCCGTTGACGACCGAGGAGGGTACACTCGTGATGAGTGCGATCCGCGATATCACGGAACGCAGGCACGCGCAGACCGAGCGCGAGCTGCTCGAGCAACGACTGCGGCAGGCCGAGAAGATGGAATCTGTCGGCCGGCTAGCCGCTGGTATTGCGCACGACTTCAACAATGTGCTGGCGGGCGTGTTCGCTTATGGCGAAATGCTCTTCGAGGACACTCCCGAGCACTCCCCGCTCAAGCGCTATGCGCAGAACGTGCTCACCGCGGCGACGCGTGGCCGCGCGCTCGTCGATCAGATCCTGGATTATAGCCGTAGCCAACGCGGCAAGCGCGCGCGGGTCGACATCGGGACAGCCTTGGCCGAGACGGTCGAGCTGTTGCGGGGCTCGCTTCCGGCCGATATCCGCCTGGAAACAAACGCCCCGCAGCTGCCTCTGGTAGTAATCGGCGATGCAACTCAGTTGCACCAGGTGTTGATGAATCTGTGCAGTAACGCGATCCAAGCAACGAGCGCTGGCGGCACCTTGCGCGTGGCACTCGACACTGCGGAACTCATCGCAGAACGAGCGCTGTCCAATGGTATCCTTCGGCCAGGCCCCTATGTGTGCCTAACCGTCGAGGATAGCGGAGCCGGCATGGACAAAGTGACGCTCTCGCGCATCTTCGAGCCGTTTTTCACCACCAAGGAGATCGGCCGCGGTACTGGCCTCGGGCTGGCGCTGGTGTACGCAATCGTCACCGACGCCGGGGGTGCCATCGACGTGCACAGCATTCCCGCGCAGGGCAGTACGTTTACCATCTACCTTCCCCGAGCCGAGGACGTATCGGTGGCCGAATAGGCAGCTACTCGTAAAGCCGCTGCAGCCGCGCGACATTGCTGCGGCGCTCACTCGCGTCCTGCGCGCGGCTCAGTAGATGATATCGACTCGCGCGTTGAAGACATACCCCGCGCCGCGCTTGGTGCAGATGTAGCGCGGTTTCGCCGGATCGCTCTCCAGCTTGCGCCGCAGCCGCAGAATTTGCGTGTTGACCGAGCGATTGTAGATGTCATCGCCGTGGAGGCGCGACATATCCAGAAGCTGATCGCGCGTGAGAACGCGATTGGCCGCTCCGAGCAGCACGACAAACAGACTGAACTCCCCATTACTGAGTCCAATGAGCTGCCCGCGTGGCGACTTCAGGCGCCGCGTGTTGAGATTCAGCTCCCAGCCGTCGAAACAGTAGGCGCGAATGCCCTCGGGCCGGCCCTGTTGGATCTCCGGCTGGCGCCGCCGCAACACGGCGCGGATGCGCGCCAGCAACTCGCGCGGGCTGAACGGTTTGGTCAGATAGTCGTCCGCGGCCAGTTCCAGTCCCATCACCCGATCCGCCTCTTCGCGCCGGCCAGTCAGCATGATGATCGGAATCGCCGAATCTTCGCGCAGTCCGCTCGCCAGCGCCATCCCGTCCTCATGTCGCAAGGTGAGGTCCAGCACCAGCAGGTCGACCACGTCATGCGCGAGCACGGCCTGCATCGCGCGTCCGTCAGCAACCGCAGTGACGCGAAAGCCGTGCTGGCCCAGATAGTCGCTGATCGCCTCGCGAATCACCGGATCGTCGTCGACGGCGAGGACATGCGAGCGGGCTCGGGTGGGGGCGTGAAGTTGCCTATTCATCACCGTCTGCTGGCTCATGGGCACGAGTTTATCCACGCGACCTCCCGCTCGGTCACAGATGTGACTTGTCGGACTGGACGCCCATGATACTCGGGATCGACACTAACACGTACATGACTACCACCTCAGACATCCTCGTCATTGAGGACGATCCGATCATGCGCGAGGCCTTGACCGACTGGCTGCAAGCGGCCGGTTACGTCGTACGCGCCGCGGCGGATGGCGATGCCGGACTCGCCGCCGTGAAGGTGGCTGTACCGGCGGCGGTAGTCACCGACATTCACATGCCCGGTACGAGCGGCGCGACCGTCATCTCGGAGTTGACGCGGGACTACTCCCAGATTGCGATCATCGCGATATCGGGCCTGTTCAACTCCGGACACGGCCTGGACGCCGAGGCCGCCCTCGCGCTCGGCGCCGCCCGGACCCTCGCCAAACCGTTCAAGCGCGGCGAGTTGCTGCGCGCCTTGGCGGACCTCCTTAGGCCCGCCGTCCCCTAGCTGGTCATGCCGCACTCGCAGGTCACGCGGTCGCATCAACAGTGGTGATGGCGTGTTGCGGAAAGTGAAAGGAAAATGCCCAAGACCCTTCCAGCGCACATCTTAATTGTGGATGACGATCCGCAGATTCGCGCTCTGCTGCAAGAGTACTTTTCATCGAAGGAGTTGCGCGTCAACGTCGCATCTTCCGGCAAGGAGATGGCGGAGATACTGGTCCATCACTCGATCGATCTGATTGTTCTCGATCGGCGCCTTGCCGGTGAGGACAGCATGGTGCTTGCCCGGAAGGTGCGCGCAGAATTTGCTATCCCGATCATCATCCTGACCGGCCTGCGCGACGACGCCGACCGAGCCATGATTCTTGGGCTCGGCGCCGCCGACTACCTCACCAAGCCGTTTAGCCCACGAGAACTTCTGACGCGCGTGCAAATGGTGCTGCGGCGAATCAGGGGTCAGGCGCCGACCGAGACAACGCAGTGAGGCGGCGGCTGCTACAGCTGTGACTGTCCCTCCGGCATCTCAAATCGGCGCGTAACACCTGCTGCCGAGACTGCTGTCACCAACATTGGAGAGACGTGATGTCTGCGAGCAAACTACTGACCCCGATAACCACTCCCTCCTGCTTATCGATCACCAGTACCTGCAACTGCTTACGCTGCGATCACACGACGCGTCCCAGGTCATCAGTAACGTGCAGGCCGTCGCCAAAGCAGCAAGGATTTTCAAAGTGCCGACCCTTCTGACGACGGCATTTGCGCAGCGCCAGGATCTCATCAAGGAAGTGCAGGATGTCTACCCTGAATAGAAGCCGATCGACCGAACCACCCTCAATAGCTGGGAAGATGCGCGGGTAATTGACTGGATCAGGACCACTGGCAAAAGGAAACTGGTAATGGCCGGCCTGTGGACTGAGGTCTGCTTGCCGCTGCCCATTCTATCGGCCGTGGACGATAAGTACGAGGTGTACTTCATCACCGACGCCTCAGGCGGCGCCAGTCGGGAAGCCCACGAGATGGCAGTGCATCGGATGATGCAGGCGGGCGCCATTCCGACGACTACATGGTCCTATGTCAGCGAGTTGCAACGTGACTGGAGTCGCGAGGCGACCGCTGGTGAAGTAACCAAACGTTTCGAAACGCACGGCGGTGGTTTCGGACAGGGATTGCGCTGGGAGTGGCAGCTTCTGGCGCTGAAGGAAGGCACCCGATGATGAGTTCCTGAATCTGCTATGCACCGAAACCGATGGCAGCGACTCGGCGCAACCTACTGGAGAGATTCGGAGCTGAAGAATCGGAAGCTGGGTGATGCCGGACTCATTGTGAGCTAGGATCGTCGCGGGACTCGGCGGCCCGGCTGAACTAAGTTTACTGTGCGATTAATACGTGCGCATCGTTCAGGGCGCGCGCGGGATTCTTCCGTTCGGGAGATGTCGGCTGCAGTGCGGGCGATTGTGACAACACCCAGAAGCAGTAGCAGGGTCGCCAGGATAATGAACGTGTAAGGGCTCTGCAGTCCGAGTTCGACTATCCACATGGGCACTGGCTCGAGAGGCGATCGGCCGAGCTACGCAAAGTAGTTACGCTGGCGCCAGTCGCCGAAAAGAGCCCCTCCTTCGCGCAGAGCAGCCGTGGGGGGGAGGGTGGCTGGGAGTGCGCGTTTCATCGAGGAGGGGCTTGTCAATCGAGCATCAGCGAATCTGTCAGCAGTCTCGGAAATTAGGCATAGGCTTACATCGAAAAGCTGCGGCGCGATTGCACCGCGCGCGGCTCGTATTTCAACTGAAACCTGGCATTTGACGAGGCTGCGCCTGCAGCGCGCGCGCGACGCTTTCGGCGATATCGCGGCGGACGAGCGGCTTGCGAAGCACGTCGATGATCCCCGCAGCCCGCGCTCGCTCGCTCATTTGCGGGCCACTGTAGCCGCTCATGAGCATGATCGAAGCATCGGGTCGCAACCGCAGGATCTCACGCGCAAACTCGGTCCCTGTCAGATCGGGCATCGTCTCGTCGCTCAGCACCAGATCGAAACGGTTGGGCTCGGCGCGAAAGGCCTGCAAAGCCGCCAGGCTGGAGTCAAATCCGACCGGTTCGTAGCCAAGCTCCGCGAGCGTCTCTTCCGCTAGCGCAACCAGCGCCGGCTCGTCGTCTACGATCATGACGATCTCGCCGTCGCCTCGCGGTAGCGCGGGCGCGGGCGCGGCTGGGAGCCTCGGAAGGCTGTCAGCCGGCGGTAGCCAGATCGTGAACGTGGTGCCCACGCCTACCTCCGTCGCAACATCAATGACACCACCGAAATCGCCAACGATGCCGTGAACCAAGGCCAGGCCAAGTCCCGTGCCATCACCGACACGTTTCGTGGTGAAAAACGGATCAAATATGCGCTCCAGCACCGCAGGCTGGATGCCGCTGCCGGTATCTCCGACCGACAGGCGCAAGTGGTGGCCGGCGGACAGCTTGCCATGCGACAGCAGACGGGGATCGTCCACCGATGCATGTTCGAGTTCCACCATGAGCGCGCCGCCGCGCACCATGGCCTGCACCGCGTTCGTGCAGAGATTCATAACGACCTGATGGAACTGGGTCGGGTCGCCAATGACTGCGGCATCGGCCGCACGCAGTCGACTTTCGAGACGCACGTCAGCCGGCAGGGAGGCCGCCAGCAGCTCGAGGGTCTCTTCGACGATCGACTGCACCGGGACCGGCACGCGCTCGCCCATGCCGCTGCGGCTGAAGGCGAGTATGCGGTCGACGAGGCCCTTCCCGCGCGTGCCAGCATGCATCACCTGATCGATCTGGCGGCGCACGGCGCTACCTTCGGCAAGGTTGCTCTGCGCAAGCTCACCGTAACCGAGAATCGCGCCTAGGATGTTGTTGAAGTCGTGCGCGATCCCACCAGCGAGCCGCCCAATCGCCTCCAATTTGGCCGCCTGCTGCAATTGCCGTTGCATCTCCTCTCGTTCGCGCTCCTGCGCTCGTTGCGCTTCCTCGGCACGCTTACGCCGGGAGATGTCCATTACCGCACCGACAAATTCGAGGTCGCCTGACTTCCCCGCCAAGGCGTGGGCCACTACCTGGAGATGTTTGACCGAGCCATCCTCCATCAACAACCTATACTCCAGGTCGTAATCCGTCTTCTCGTATCGGGCGCGCTCGAGTCTTCCCGCTAGGAAATCCCTGTCTTCCGGATGAGTTTGCTGGACAATTTGTGCGAGCGTGGGTGGAGCTGCCCGGTCAAACTCATAGATCCGATAGGTCTCCGCCGACCAATAGATCTGATCGGTTGTTGCGTTCCAGCCGAAACTGCCGGTGTGGCTCGCGGCCTGCGCCTGATCCAGGTAGGCTTCACTGCGTCGTAAGGCCTCTTCGGCTCGCCGACGCTCACCGTTCTCTTGCCCCAGGTCCGTATAGAGGTGGGCATTCTCCAGCGAGATCGCGGCCTGAGAGGCGATCAGCTTCAAAACGGCGCTTCTGGCAGGCGTGAACACGCCGGGGGCGAGGTTGTTCTCTAGGTAGAGCACGCCAATCAGGGTGGCCTGTTTGATCAGGGGGAGGCAAAGAACCGAGCGGACGTGATGGCGACGGATGTACTCATCGCCGGCATATGCGCTCTGCGCCGAGGCGTCGTCCAGAATCACGCTCTCCCGGGTCCGCACGACGTACTGGAGGATGGAGTCCGGCAGTTCAGTCTCTGAGACGTTTGCCTGGCGGAAGCGGACCGTGATTGTGTCGCCGCTGGTCGCGGCTTCGGCATTGAGCCGGGGCGCACCATCGCCCTGCGGAACAATCAGCAGCCCGCGCTGCGCTCCTGCGTGCTCGAGGGCTGTTCGCATGAGCGTGTCGATCAATCTCTCCAGGACGATCTCACCCGAGACGGCTTGGGAAACCTTGACAACGGTCGCGAGATCCAGATGCTCGAGCGGCGTCCCGGTCTGGGTCGTCGAAAAGCGAGGAGACAGTTCCGCGCGCAGGTGAGGGTAAGACTCATCCAGTTGCCGCACCTTGGCATCAGCGCCCCAGCGCAGGTAGCTATATCGGGCGTTTCGCAAGTAAGCGTGGGCAATGGTATCTAAGCCGCGCGCCGCGTAGAAACGCGCGGCGAGCTCTGCGGCGACAGCTTCGTTATGGATGAACCCGTGCTCCCGAGCCAGCCGGATAGAGTCTTCGTAGTGGCGCTCGGCGTCGAGGTGCCGCCCTTCGATGCGGGCGATCTCGGCGCTAACCAACGCCGTGCGGTCTGCAAAATTGTCGGGGCAATGCTGAGCCCAGATCTGTAGCTGCCTATAATGTCCGGTTAGAGCCTCCAGGTGCTGAGCATGCTGCTCGGCCGAAGTGGCGTGGCAGTACGCGGCGCGCGCAAGCGCCGCATAAAAGCGGTACTCGGCCACCTCAAAGAATGACGGCGAGGTCCACAACAGCCGGTGCGCCTGCAATTCGGCGCCGATTGCAGACTCGTAGTCTCCTGCATGAAAGCGCGCTTGCAACTTGCGGATCCAATACCAGCACGAGGGCAGTGCGAGGCGCGGATCCGCCTCGAAATGCTGCTCGAAGCGTGTCTCATCGAACTCCGCATCATTGAACGAGTTGAATGTTGGAGTCAGACCGCGGAGCGCAAGTATCAGCCTCAACTGGCTGGTGATGATGTCGATGACGAGACCGAACCGTATATTGCGGGCGAATGCCAGCCCGGATTCGGCTTCCCGCTGGATCTCGGCTAGTGGCTCGCCGGAAGCGAGCAGATTGGTGATCAGATTGTTGCAGCTGTAGGCCGCAAAAGTAAGGTCCCCTATCTCATTGGCCGTCTTGAATGCGCGCCGTACTAACGGCCGGCCATTGCGGACGTGCTTGGTCCAGGGACTGACGAGGTTCCCGAAAGACATATAGACACGCGCCCTGAAGCGGTCCATGCCGCGTTGCTCAACCAGCTCGAAGCCGACCTGGCCAAAGCGGAATGCCGTCGGGTAGTCATCAAAATGCGGGCCCACGATCATGCCGAGCCAGACGTACGCGAAACAGGATGCGCCGGTGTTGCCATGCTCGAGACTGATGTTCGCCATGCGGCAGAGGACCAGGCAAAGCAGATTATCGTCGGTGAACAAAGCCGGCGTGACGACTTGGGCGAGAACGTCCAGGGTCGCGCGCCACTCCGGGTTGCTCATGTGCGGTAAGTCGATGAGGGCTTCCACAGCGCCACGGCCGATACGCCGCCAGATCTCATCGTATTCTCCCCGCACTTCTTCCCTCGTCGGGTGGGGCGACCAGTCCACTCCGATTCGCCGCAGGTATTCCAGGCACAGCTCGACGCCTCGGTCGGCGCGATCCAGCGTCGTGTACAGTTCCAGGCGTAGGCACACTACCTTTGCGCTGTCGATCAAGGGCAGCGGACGCGCGGCGAGCATGGCGAGCCGTTGTTCCGCGGCCGGCAACTGACCGCCCAAGAACTCGCACTCTGCACGGTGGAATTCGAGCGCGAACATCAAGGTATAGCGCTGATCCCAGGTTTCCGGCGTCAGCAGCATTTGACCGGCGGACAAGTAGGTGAGCGCCGAGGCGTACGCGGTTGAAGTCTTGGCTCGCTCGCCCGCGATGAGATTGAGTTCGGCGACTCGTTCCCGCTCCTCCCCGGAGGTTAACAACGCGCAGCCGCGGTTGAGGTGGTTAACGATTTCGAAGATGTTGTCCTCGACACCCTGCGGGGGCGTTTGATCTGCAAGCAACCTGCCGATTCGAAGGTGGATTGCCGGGCGCTCGGGTTCGGGAATGAGTCCGTAAGCTGCTTCCTGGACGCGGTCGTGGAGGAAGGCGTAGCCGCCATTCTGTCGGAGAATCAACCCGGTGCGGACCGCATCCCAGAATGCCTTGTGGATCTCCGCTTCCGATGCACCGTGAACCAAGGCCAAGGTGGCAATATCGGCCACATTCCCGAGACAGGCGAGTTGTTTGAATTGCTCCTGCGTCGTGGCGGGCAGGCGCTTCAGCTTCCCGACCATCAGATCCACCACGTTGTCGGTATAGCGTTTGGAGTGGATGCGCAACAAGTCCCAGCGCCAGGAAGCGGAGTCCGCATCGAACGCGAGCAGGCCCTCCTCGGCGAGCGCCGTCAGGAACTGGATCGCGAAAAACGGATTGCCCAACGTTCTTTCGTACACGAGCCGGGCAAGAGGTTCGGCGGCCCCACGCTCACAATGCAGCGTATCGGCGACGAGTTCGGTGACATCGTCGCAAGAGAGAGGCGCCAGAACGATCTCGCTGACCACGGCCGGTGTCCCGCGAATGGCATCCAGGGTCTGCGCCAAGGGGTGAGAGGCGCAGACTTCATTGTCGCGAAATGCGCCGATGATCAGAAGGTGGCGGACATCGGGGTGCGTTACGATGTGCTCCAGCAGCTTGAGGGTCGCGGCGTCGAGCCACTGGAGATCGTCCAGAAAGACGACGAGCGGATGCTCCGCAGCAGCGAATACGCCCAGAAAGGATCGGAATACCATGTGAAAACGTGTCTCGGCTTCCGTGGCTGGAAGCTCCACAACCGGCGGCTGTCCACCGATGACGAACTCGAGCTCGGGGATGAGGTTCACAATGAGTTGCCCATTCGAGCCAACCGCCTCATGTATCGCGTTTCGCCAACCCTCAACCTCCGACTCGCTTTTGCTCAGGATTTGGCGAGTCAGGGTGCGGAATGCCTGCGCCAGCGTGGCATACGGAATGTCTCGCTTGTATTGATCAAACTTTCCGAAGATGAAGTATCCGCGCGGCAGCACGATCGCTTTGTGCAGCTCATGCACGATTGATGACTTGCCGATCCCGGAATAGCCGGAGACCAGTAACAAAGCCGTCGAACCGGAGGTGACCACCTGATCGAAGGCTGCGAACAGCGCCTCGCGTTCCTGGTTACGGCCGTATAATTTCTCGGGGATCAGGAGTCTATCCGGAGTGTCGCGAGTGCCGAGAGTGAACCCGTCAATGAATCCGCAAACCTCCCATTCGTCAAGGCATCGTCTGAGATCTGCCTCGAGACCGGCGGCGCTCTGATAGCGTTCCTCGGCGGTCTTGGTGAGGAGCTTCAAAATGATTGCAGATACAGGGGAGGGGACGTCCTTTAGCCGCTGCCCGGGTGGCATCGGCTCTCTTGCGACATGACAATGAATCCACTCCATGGGATCGGAGGCCGTGAATGGCAGCGCGCCGGTCAGCATTTGGTACAGCGTGATGCCCAGTGAATACAGATCGCTGCGGCTGTCGATCGAACGATTCATCCGCCCGGTCTGTTCCGGCGCCATGTAGGGGAGCGCTCCGGCAAGAATCTCCGGCGGTTCCGGCGCCTGCCGCTCGCGCGGCAGCTGTGAAGCAACGCCAAACCCCATCAGCCGCACGCGCCCGGTCGAAGCGTCGACGAGAGCGTTGGCCGGCTTTATGTCTTTGTGGATGAGGCCCTGCCGGTGTAGCTGCCCGAGCGAGCCCGACAGTTCGATGGCAAGTTGAAGGAACTGTCGCAATTCCATCGGTGCTCCGATCAATCGCTCCAGCGGCTCGCCTCCGGGATCCTCGAGCAGGAGTACGGGGCGGCCCTGGAGCCCGGCGAGCGCGAGTGGTCGAACCGCCCAGCTCGAATCCAGTTCGTTCCGCAGCGAATATTCGTGCTCCATTTGGCGAAGGCTGCGCGGAGAGGTGTGTTCCTGAATCGGCGCAACGACGAGTATCGGCGTCGGCGCCGCGTTGATCGAGTTTTGCCACCGAGCACGGTAAACAACAAACTCTGCGTCCTCGCGGAGCGTTTGTCGCGAATCCTCCACCAGTTGCAGGCCGGCGATCGGCCACGCTGAGTCCACGCGCCCTCCTACCATGAGCGTTACAGTGGCGACAATACTCCGACACAATCAATGTCGTGAAGCTTCTCGCCCAACGTGTCGGTCGGCCGTCCAACAGGAAGCTGTGCCGAGGGCGTGTTCGGTTACAAATGTGACCAAGACAGCAGCCGGGGAAACAATCGGGGCACATCCGGGCACGAAACTCGTCGCAAGTTCAGCAGGAGATCCTGATGGGATTGTCGGTACCAGGGGTAGGTATTCCCGACAGCAAGCTTGCCGGCGAGATTACCGAGTTTGTCCGCGATACGGCGTCGCCCCTGCTCTTCCACCACTCCAGCCGGGTCTATTATTTCGGAGCACTGGCCGGATTGCACCGTGGCTTGAGCTTCGATCCGGACTTTTGTATGCCGGAGCGATGTTCCATGACATGGGACTTACCCCGCGTCATGGGAGCGCTCATGAGCGCTTCGAAGTGGACGGCGCAAATGCAGCCCGCGATTTCCTCCGCGATCACGACATCCCTCAGGCGGATGTCGACACGGTATGGACGGCAATCGCTTTGCACACGACACCCGGCATTCCGCGACACATGCATCCTGTCGTTGCCCTGGTTACGGCAGGCGTCGAGATGGATGTGCTTGGCCTGACCTATCCCGAATACAGTGACGCGGAGCGAAATGCTGTTTTGGCGGACAAGGATCCCTCTTTCAAGCGCGGCAATTTCTGCAGCGTGATCCGCGCGTCGGCTTGGGCGGCATGATATTCGCCAGGAGCTCATTATGAAACACCGTCCGGTCTCACCACACCTGACGCACGCGACAGGCGCGCCGGTCAGCGACAATCTCAACATTCAGACCGCTGGCCCGCGTGGCCCGGCCCTGCTGCAGGACGTCTGGTTGATCGAGAAGCTCGCGCACTTCGACCGTGAGGTGATCCCCGAGCGGCGTATGCACGCCAAAGGAGCGGGAGCCCATGGGACCTTCACGGTCACGCATGACATTAGTCGCCACACGAAGGCGAAGATCTTCGCTCAAGTTGGCAAGCAGACTCCCATGTTCGCGCGTTTTTCCACCGTCGCCGGTGAGCGCGGCGCCGCGGATGCCGAGCGTGACATCCGTGGCTTCGCTTTGAAATTCTATACCGAGGAGGGCAACTGGGATCTGGTCGGCAACAACACGCCGGTATTCTTTTTCCGCGACCCGTTGCGCTTTCCAGATCTTAATCACGCTATCAAGCGAGATCCGCGCACCGGAATGCGTAGCGCCGATAACAACTGGGACTTCTGGACCCTGCTGCCCGAAGCGCTGCACCAAGTTACCGTCGTGATGAGCGATCGTGGCATCCCGCGCAGTTTTCGTCACATGCATGGCTTCGGCAGTCACACTTACAGCCTGATTAGCGCAAGCGATGAGCGGATCTGGGTCAAATTCCACTTCAGGACCCAGCAAGGTATCGAAAACCTGTCGGATGCGGAAGCGGAGGCGCTGGTCGGCAAGGATCGGGAGACTCATCAGCGCGATCTCTTCGAGAGCATCGAGTGCGGCAACTACCCGCGATGGACCCTATTCATTCAGCTCATGAGCGATGCGCAGGCCAAAGCTTTTACGTTCAACCCGTTCGATCTGACGAAAATATGGCCCAAGGCCGCGTTTCCATTGATCGAGGTGGGTTACTTTGAGCTCAACCGTAATCCTGAGAATTTCTTCGCCGAAGTCGAGCAAGTAGCGTTCTCGCCCGCGAACATCGTTCCGGGCATCGGCTTCTCTCCGGACAAGATGCTGCAGGCGCGCCTTTTCTCCTACGGAGACACCCAGCGCTATCGTCTTGGCGTCAACTTTAATCACATCCCGGTCAACGCGCCGAAGTGTCCGTTGCACAGCTATCACCGCGACGGCGCGATGCGTACGGACGGTAATCTCGGTGGAACCGCGAGCTACTTCCCCAATAGCCTGGGCGAATGGGGCGACCAGCCCGCGCTCAACGAACCCCCATTGCCGATCGAGGGAGCTGCGGCCCACTGGGACCATCGCCTGGATGATGACCACTATCAGCAGCCCGGCGATCTCTTCCGCAAGATGAACGCCGCGCAGCGCCAGGCCCTGTTTGACAATACGGCGCGCCAGATCGGCGCTGCGGCGAGGCACATCCAAGAGAGGCACATCTCCAACTGCACCAAAGCCGATCCGGGCTATGGTGCAGGTGTCGCCGAGGCGATTGCCCGCATGGCTCAGAAGATATCTACGGATGACCGTAAAATCGCATGAGCTCCATTCAAATGGGACACCGAATCTCGTAAAGGGCTCCGGACAGCCGGGTTACAAATGTGACAACGGTTGTAGCCGGCGAAACAATCGCGGAATACTCCAACAAGAAAATCGTAGCAGGCCCGGCGGGAGATTCTGAGGGCGACTGTCGTAATCACCAATTGCACCCAGCATGAAGGAGACATCCATGAGCTTTTCACGCCGCGCGTTCATAGGGAACAGCGCCATTGTGATCGCCACCGCCAGTATGTCGTCGGTCGCCTGGTCGGACTCGGCGCCGATGTTGTCGGAATCAGATCCGGCCGCCTCCGCGCTCGGATACAAGGCGGATGCGTCAACGATCGACAAGACGAAGTTCCCGCAGTACGCGACGGGTCAAACCTGTTCCGGCTGCGTCCTGTATCAGGGAGCCGCTGGCGCTTCCTCCGGACCATGTCCCGTGTTTGCGGGAAAGGCAGTGGCGGCGAAGGGCTGGTGCGTCTCGTACTCGAAGAAGGGCTAAACGCAGGGCGCACCGTTTGAGGCAATCAAACGGGTAGGACGGGACCGGTGCCTATCGCAGGAATCGACATGCGTAGGGAAGGTTAAGGTCGTGACTTTGGTTCGACTAAGCTTATCGATTGCAGCCAGGCTGGTCACATTGCTCCTGGTGTGTCCGATGGCACTTGGCCAATCCTGGCCTTCCCCGAGCGATATCAGCAATTCGCTCCCGGCGACGAATTTGTCAACGTCTCCGGTCGATCGCAGTGGGCTTCCGAGGGCGGCGCCCGGTTTTGCGAACGCCCAGGTCGCGCACAATCCGCGGGCTCCCGATGCAAGAGCGGTGGGAGAGAAGACCTGCATCGCCTGCCACCAGCTCGAAGCGGATCATTTCACGCACACCTTGCATGCCTTGGGTCTGCACGTCGCCAACCGGTCGGATCCGACGATTCCGGTCTGCGAAGCCTGCCACGGCCCCGGATCGGAACATGCGGCCAAACCCCAGATCAAGGGTCTGATCATCGGGTACACCCACGAGTCCGGCACGGCGATCGAGACCCAGACCAGGACCTGCCTGGCCTGTCATGGCGGTGGGGCGCGGGATCACTGGGCGGGATCGGTGCATCAGCGCAATCAGCTCTCATGCAGTGATTGCCACAATCCGATGACCAAAGTCTCAGTCGAGGGACTGATGGCGAAGTCATCGATCAACGATACCTGCGGGCAGTGTCACAAGGATGTGTTGGTGCAATTCAACCGGCGATCGCACATGCCGCTGCCCGAAGGGCAGATGAGCTGCGACGACTGCCACAACCCGCACGGAACGCTGACCAATCCCTTGCTCAAAACCACGACCGTCAACGAGACCTGCTACCAATGTCACGCCGAGAAGCGCGGGCCCTTCCTGTTCGAACACGCGCCGGTGCGTGAGAACTGCCTGAACTGCCACACTCCGCACGGCTCGAATCAGAGCACCCTGCTGGTCGCCCCCATCCCGTTCCTTTGCCAGCAGTGTCACACTAACTTCCTGCATCCGAATGACCTGCAGACCAAGCAGGCGCTGGGCACGGGCTCGAACCCGGATGAACGCGTGATGGGCCGGGGATGTCTGACCTGTCACGCCAATATCCACGGCTCCAATGCGCCATCCGGAGTGCGCTTCCATGAGTAGTCCGCGGACTGCCCGGACCGTGGGATGGTCCTGTCTGTTGGGTCTGCTACTGCCACCGGCGGTGAGCTGGAGCGACAGCGGGGTGGGTGTCGACACTTGGCGCGCCGACAAGCTCGATCCCACGGGTGGGGACGCACTGGCCATACTCGACCCGAATGGCACCAGCTGGCTCGAGTCCGGGCAGCATCGCTCCCCGACCGGCAATCTCTATCAAACCCCATGGGCAGAGCCGCCCCTCGAGCACCTCAATGACTGGCTGATCTACGGTAACGCGGATGCTGGCTATCTGCACACCTCGGGTCAGAAGACCGCGCTGTATGATCGTTATACCCGTTGGCCCACCAATGGCGCGGCGTTTGATTTCGACGTCACGGCTGAGCGGTCGTCCGATGGCAGCTACGCAGCGTTGCGCGGTAGCTCGATCAGCTCCGAGGATCAATACTTTCAAGCCGTCTATGGCAAGGCGGGCGCCTACAAGGCCGAAGTTTTTGTGCGCGACATGCCCAATCTCTTGTCGACTGATGCGAAGCCGATCTGGAACGGCGTGGGCACCAATAACCTCACGCTCAAAGACGGTTTGGTGCCTGCCAGCAGCACCCCGGCCCAGGTGGCGGCAGTCTCGGCGGCCACACCGGTCACGACCCTCGGAACCGAACGCCGGAAGCAGGGCCTGGCATTCTCTGCATACCTCACGCCAAGCTGGACCGTCTATCTCAACGCCAGCGATGAGGAGCGCAAGGGCGATCGGCCTTACGGCGGACCCTTTTTTTTCGATTTCGACAACCTGGGCGGCGCCGTTTTGGAGACCGTCAAGCCGATCGACGACAGCACGATCAATCTAAGCGCGGGCCTCCGATATGCCGGTTCCGCCTGGCGGCTGGACGTCGGCTACCAGGGATCGATCTACCGAGACCGCTATCTGTCGTACAGCTTCCAGCAGCCATTTGTCCTGGGGCCCCCGCTCGTGCCGGGATCACTCGCGTCGCCTCTCACCCAGGGCCAGATGTCGATGGAGCCCGACAATGACTACCACAACCTCCGTGCCACGCTCACCCGGGTGCTGCCCATGAATGGCGAAGTCTCCCTGACAGCTGCGGAAGCGGAGATGCAGCAAAACGATCATTTGATTGCACCCACCAACTGCCAGGGAACCTTCGGATTCTCCAGCAATGGCACCTTCAACATCGGGCCGCAAAATCCGCAGCTCTTTCCGTGCAGTCTATGGAATACAACCGCCGCGCTCTCGCAACAACGGGCGAACATGCTGATCGTGACGACCTTGACTCAAGGGACGCTGGTCTTGCAACCAACCCACGACATCAGCGTGCGAGCGGGCGCGAAGTATTACCGGGAGGATTATCGTAATCAGTACCTGATGTACAACCCGGAGAACGGCGATTACGGCTATGTCGCCGAAAACGGTGCGCAGGGCAGCATCGTGCCAGGTCCCGGCCTCTGGAATCCCGTGACCTATCCGGACACCAGCGACGTTCAGGTCGAGAGTATTCCCTATAGCTGGCAAACCATGGAGGCCTACGCCGGCGCTGACTGGAAAGTCTCTCCGCACGATACCGTGGGCCTGACCTACACCTTCGACCACTACAGCCCGGCACATCGAGAGGTCAGTTACGTCGATGACAACACCATCAAATTCAACTGGGCGGGCAAGAGTCTGGATTGGCTGACGTTGAGATTCAATTACACGTATTTGAAGCAATCGGGGAGCGTCTACAACTCCGATCCCTACGCGTTTGCCTTTTTCTACAACCTGCCGGGATTCGTGCCCGCGGATGACACGCCCACGGCGTGGACGGTCAACGCCATGCGCAAATACGACATCTCGGATCGCACCGAAAACAAAGTCGATCTGATGGCGACAATGATGCCAGGCCCGGACATGACGGTAACGGCCTCGGTGCGCGGCGATTGGAACCAATATCCGACCGAGATCGGGCGGCAGGGCTATGCCACCTCCGCGGCTACGTTGCAATGGGAGTGGCAGTTTGCGGAGCGCACCGGCATGAACTTATGGGTGGCCATCGATCACTCCAGTTTGCACATGGCGAACGTCAATGATGCGGGCGCGCCCCTGGCGGTGGATACCCCGAACGATGGCCTGGGCGGCCCCACCTATCCGCTCGCCAATCGCTGGTGGGCAGCTGATGAAGAGCGCAATTGGTCTGGCGGTGCCGCTTTCACTCACTATTTCTGGAAAAACCATCTCGACCTGAATTGGAATTACCAGTCGTCCCGCGGGATCACCAGTTACAGCTACGCCTCGGGAGGGGCTCTAACCTTTTCGGATCTCGCCGCCACCGCGGGCAACCAATTCCCGGCGATGACCTACGATGTGAATTCACTGACGGCAAGTTTCACGGTGCCGCTCAATGATCGCGCCTCGGTACGCCTGTACGACTACTACGAGCGAGGCCAAATCTACGATTGGCATTATGCCGGATTCAACGACACGCTGGTCTACGGCAATCGCTTGTACACGGATGCCGGTCCGCAGGGCTACAGCACCAACGTGATCGGCTTGTCCGTGGTCGTCAAGCTATGAGGCCCGTGATGTCGCCGCAATTTCGAATCGGGATCGTGGGGCTCGCTGCAGGCCTGCTGTGGGTTGCCAGCGCTGGTGCCCTAGAAACGGGCTACATCGATCTTCGCCGGATCGCGCCCATCCATGGGGATGTAGCGGCCGGCGGACGCAAGGCCGCCGTGTGCCATGCCTGCCACGGGGTGGGGGCCTCGGTGGCGCCGACGTTTCCCCGACTGGCAGGGCAGCGGGAGGATTATCTTTATCACCGGTTGGTCTCGTTCAAAACTGCCGGCCCCAAAGATCCCTACTACTCTCAGTCACCCATGCGGTCGCAAGTGGCGAATTTGAGCGATGCCGACATGCGTGATCTGGCCGCCTACTTTTCGGCGCAGACACCGACAGCCGCGACTGTGACAGCGGCTCCGGCGCCGACCGCCGGCAAAGGGGAGACGCTATTTCTGGGGGGCGATCCCGCGCGCGGGATTCCGCCCTGTCAGGGATGTCACGGCGCCGATGCGAGCGGCAGCGCGATCGCCACCGGTCAATACGCGGCATATCCGTCGCTGCGCGGCCAGTACTCGATGTATCTGATGGCGCGGCTGACAAGCTTTCATAACAATTTGCCGCACGACACTACCAACGACTTCATCATGAGTGATGTGGCGCGCACGCTCGACACCGACTCGATTCAGGCCGTTGCCGCATGGCTCAGCACTCTGACACCCGCCCCGACCTTGTAACACTGCCACCGGGTTCGATCCACGCGCCGCGGCGTCGTCATCCGGCGCACACGCCCTCCAGTTTGTCGTACTGCGAATTTCATACGTAACCGAGACCGTTCCCCCGGTAATGCACGGGAAATCGAGCTCGTGCAACCTTGCACCATTCGATCAGAGGCTAAATGGAGCTTTGAAACTATGAGCGCGCGAGTATCAGAGAATCGCAGGTTGAGGCCAGCCCAGGTGCCGTCCGGCTTCGAGCCAAACGCCGTCGCGAAAATATCCGCTGCACTGACGGTGATACTGGCCGACATGTTCGCGCTGTATATCAAAACGAAGAACTTCCATTGGCACGTGTCGGGCCCGCATTTCAGAGACTACCACCTGCTGCTTGACGAGCAGGGGGAACAGATATTCTCCACCACCGATGCGATTGCGGAGCGAGTCAGGAAGATCGGCGGCACGACCTTGCATTCGATCGGTCACATCGCCCGACTTCAGCGCATAGGCGATAACGACAAGGAGTATGTGGCCGCCGAGGACATGTTCGCCGAGTTGCTCGGGGATAATCTGCTATTGGCGGTCAGCCTAAGAGGCGCGCACGTCCTTTGCGATGAGAATGGTGACGTCGCCTCCGCCAGTCTGATCGAAACCTGGATCGACGAGGCGGAGCGCCGCATTTGGTTCCTCTACGAGACCACTCGTTGAGCCAAGTATCGACTGGCTGCTGCAGCGGCCGACCGCAGGCGCCGTGATCGCCCGCGCACGAAACGAAGAGAAGTTGAAGCGGAATCCGGGGCCGTCGGCTCAATCGCGTAACGCGCGAAACTCGCGCATAAATGCCGCAATCTCCGGCATCTGTTTCCTTGTACCATGCCGGCGAGTGTATGCACCAATGGTCCGGCGATGGTCAAAGTTGCAGGCCCGCAGTGTTCCGCGTCGATCCTCTTATCGGTCAATTGGGTGCCTGATATAGTGGGCTCATGCACACGCCCCAGGCGGGAATATTTTCTCTTGGAACCTCCTCGCATGCGTATTTGGAGTTTGATCTTCTGGACGCTAAGAAACGCAAGGCGTTTGCCACTGCGATCTCTGCGATCCGTGAACCGCGCACCACCACAGGAGGAGTGAACTTCGTCATCGGCTTCAGGCCGGAACTCTGGCGCGATGTTGTTCCAGACGACGCGCCTCCAGGCGTCGTGGGCTTTAACAGCGACATCCGGGGCACTGAAGGATTCGTCATGCCGGGCACTCAACATGATGCGCTGGTATGGCTGTCCGGGAGTGCTTATGACGTCGTTTTCGATATGGCGCGCTCGGTCATCCGCGATCTTGCCGGCCAGGCGTCGCTGGCGGACGAAACCTCGAGCTGGTCTTACCGGCACGATCGCGATCTCACCGGCTTCATTGATGGCTCGGAGAATCCGACGCTGCTCGACGCACCTGTCGCGGCGTTGCTGCCGGAAGGAGTTCCTGGCGCAGCCGGCGCGGTCCTGCTGCTTCAAAAGTGGAAGCACAACGTAACCGCATGGGAAGCTCTGCCGATCGCTCAGCAGGAGCGCATCATGGGTCGAACAAAGCCCGATAGCGTCGAACTCCAGAACAAGCCATCGGATTCGCATGTCGCTCGCACAGATCAGGACGAATTCGGGAACATCTTCCGTCGCAACATGCCCTACGGAAGTGTGGGCGACCATGGCACTATGTTTGTCGGCTTCAGCGCGGACCAGAAGGGCCTTGCCAGAATGCTCGATAGCATGGCGGGCCTGGTCACTGGCACGCGCGATGCGCTTACCCGGTTTACTCAGCCGCTGACGGGCTCCTACTATTTCGTGCCTTCCGTCGAGAGTCTACGGCGCCTGCGAGGCAATCTAAGCCCGGTATAAATGCCGTAATACCAAAATCTTGGCGATACCATTGGTCAATAGGTTTGCTCCGACCTTTGTGCTTCTATCGACTCGGGGGGTGTCTGCGAATGAGTGCTGCGATGAGATTGTCCCCTCCGTTGATTGCACCTCTGCTGTTGACCGGTGGGAGCGCTCAGGGCGGTCTTGGGGTAATTTCCGGATGTCACACCCCTTGGCCGATGTCCTGTCGATCTTCAAGTTATCAACCTGCCGTCAGTAAGTATTGAAATTAAGGAATTGAAATTGCCATGGCACTGGAGCAGCGCTTCTTCGATACCTGGAGTCCGCGGGCGCTGGCCGCGCTGCGGATAGTGGCGGCATTTTTATATCTGCAGCACGGGACGGCCAAACTACTCCACGTGCCGTATGTCGCAGAGTTCGACTCGCTGGCCGCGCTGTCACTCATTGGATTTGCGGGAGCGCTCGAAATCGCGGGAGGTGTGCTGTTGCTGCTTGGCCTTTTCACCCGCCCGGTGGCATTCATTCTATCCGGGGAAATGGCGGTAGCTTATTTCATGGCGCATGCACCACAAGGCCATTTCTTTACTCCGGCGCTCAACCAAGGAGAGGAGGCGGTGCTGTACTGCTTTATCTTTCTCTTCTTGTCGGTCGCCGGCGGCGGCAGCTGGAGCATTGACGGCATCCGTGGCCGCAAATAGCTGGAAGCGCAGCTGCCCGAAGCCCAGTTGCGAGGCGATCAGCTTCCGATCTCAAGATCTTGTCGCACAGCGTCAGAGCCTCTGAGCCGCTTACGGGTGAATTTGAGCACGCGCGCGGCATCCTGTAGCAGGCTCACGAGAAACATCGCGCACCCGGCGGCGATCAGGCACAACATAAAGGTATCGAAAACCATCACTTAATCTCCGTTAGCAGCTGTGGCGATCAAAGCAGCTGCCCTCATGCAGGTCGATTAAACGTTGGTGTCGGTGCGCCGGTATCGATGGCGATACCAAGGTCCAATCGACGCCCGCGCATGCAACGTTCGATGCTGAAACGCATGCATTGGTCAATCGTCATCGCCGATGATCACGGGCCGGAATGGACCCCAGGGTTCATGGCTGGAGCGACTGCCGCGCCAGTGCAGTACTGCCACCTCGGCGCGTCTCGGACCCTCCTGCAGAAGGCGCTAAGCCGGGCATTGAAATTCGCGCCGGCATCAAACGTGCTGGTGACGGCTATACAGAAGTTCCGTTCCCATTGGGACCCATCGCTATGGTTTGTGCGCCCCGAGAACCGGTTTGTTGTGGATAGTCGATCTTCATCCCCACTTGCGACGGCGGCAGCGTTGCTGTCGATCGCGTCGCAGTCGCCTGCTGACATCGTGACGCTGCTACCCGCCAGGTGCTTCGTCGCGCATGACGATATCCTGCAGGAGCGGCTCGAGCTGGCGTTGGCGCTGGTGCCCCAGGTGCCCGAAGGCGTGGTCACGCTGGGGATGCTGGATACCGGCGATGGGGTCGATGAAAGCTATCTGCTGGTGGGCCCCGGTGATGTCAGGCCCGGGCTGATGGCGCACGCGTACGCCCGCCAACCGGCAGCTTGGGTTGCTCGCTATCTCCGGCAGCAGGGCGCCGTGGTGGCCTCGGGAATTGTTGCGGGCTACGCCGGCATCTTCGCGGCGCACATATCCAATCACTGGCCGGGGCTGACACACAAGCTGACGAATCTGATCAAGGTCGCCGCGGCCGCCGGTCTGGAGACTCAAGTGCCCGCCACTCTGTGCGGCAGGATGCCGAGCCTGGCGCTGCGCGCTCTACGCTGGTACCCGCCCTCGCTGGCCCAGCGCATACTGCCGGTGCGCGGTTGCGGGTGGAGCGGCTTGAACTCCGCGCGCGCGGTCGCTCGCATCATGGAGTTTGGCTCGGCGGGCGGCAGCCCCGATTCGCGATACATGGAGGCTGAGCCTCCCGTAGCCGGTCGAACGGCACGGCACTGAGTTCCGCGGTCGCCTCGCATTCTTCGCCACCGTCGGCGCATGAGTGTATCGCCGATACCATCGTGCAATGGATTCGTCTTCACCGTCGTGATCAAGTCACAACGGTCGATGGATCTGTTTGTCACAAATTAGTAGCCACGGAATCCTCTTCTACATCAATCGTCTGACGGAGACTTGAGATGGTCACACTTAACGACGCAATGAAAGTGATCGGTGCGGCAGAAAAGAAGGCCGCGGCGATCGGTCAGCCTATGAATGTCGCTGTTGCCGACGAGGGTGGGAATCTGGTCGCTCATGTACGAATGGACGGCGCCTGGATCGGCAGTATCGACATCTCGATCAAGAAGGCATTCACAGCGAGGGCTTTCGATATCGCCACCAAGGATCTCGCACCGCTCGCACAACCGGGTGGGGACTTCTTCGGCATCCTCGCCTCTAATGAGGGTCGCATCATGATCTTCGCGGGTGGCATCCCCCTCAGGCGCGGCGGCAAAGTTGTCGGTGCCGTGGGTGTGAGCGGCGGTTCCGGCCAGCAGGATCAGGCCGTGGCAGAGGCCGCCGCCTCTGCCTTCGTGTAAAAGAGGGGCGTGACTGCCCATGAAGTTGGTGGCAACAAGATGAACGCCCGCAACGACGCGTTGATTCTTTTGGCCCGTCTTCTTATGGCTGCGCTATTTCTGATCTTCGGCTGGAGAAAGCTCCGGGACTATTCGGGCACGGTAAGTCAGATAGTGGGGCTTGGCGCCCCGATGCCAGGACTGGCCGCCGCCGTAGCGATCTTTATGGAGCTTCCGGTTGCATTCGCGGTCGCCGTGGGTCTGTTCGCGCGTGCTTCGGCGTTGCTCCTGGTTTTATATACGCTGGGAACCGCGTTTATTGGACATCGATATTGGACAAGGACCGGTGAGGATCTAGTCGACAGCATGGATGGCTTTTACAAGGACCTCTGCATTAGTGGGGGGTTTTTGCTGTTATACATCACCGGTGCTGGAAAATATTCGATCGATGCATTGTGCGGCATCGCCGCAACCTAACCTCTGTACTATCCGAATGGGAGTCGTCCATGAGCCAAGTCCAAGTCGACCAGAAAACTTATCAAATGCCGCCCCTGGATGGGTTCACCATCGCGCACTTTCTTACTGTCGCCGACATTGAACGTTCGGCTCGATTTTACGAAAAGGTGTTCGGAGGTCGCATTTTGAGCCGAGGCGACAGCAGCGGTGCGCCAGGATACATCCAGATCGGGAACACGTGGCTCATTGTCAACGTCGGGGGCGGCCCGACACCCGACAAGCCATCGGTAATACTCAGTGTCCCTGCCGATCCGGATTCAGTCAGCAGCTTTATGAATATCCGAGTTGCCGATATTCGGGCGTGCTATGAGTTATGGCGGAGTCGAGGCGCGGAGTTCATCACGGAGCCTAAGGACAAGTACGGCGAGACGCGCTGCTACATTCGCGATCCTGATGGATATATTATAGAGGTTGGGCAAAGCAAGCCGGACTTCGCCTACGGCTAGAGAGCGGGGGACCTATGAGCTCTGAGAGAAACGGTATCAACCCGGCGGTGAAGCCAAGCGGAACAGGTTGCGTTGAATGCCTGGCCCAGGGCAAATGGTGGCTGCATCTTCGCCGATGCGTCGAGTGCGGTCACATCGGCTGTTGTGATACCTCACCCAATCAGCATGCGTCGAAACATCATGCTGCAACGGGCCACCCGATCATTGCGAGCTTCGAGCCGGGCGAGCAGTGGTTCTACGATTATCGTACCGAGGAATTCTTCAACGGTCCGAAGCTTCACGCGCCTCACTCGCATCCATCGGATCAGCCGGTGCCGGGACCAGCAGGAGCGGTGCCTTCAAACTGGCAAACGCTGCTCCACGAGTAGAAGGCGCCCGGTCGGATCCGGGTGTCAGAGGGTTCACGCCTGTCGCGCGCGGAATTAAGTCGCCGAAAGCCGTCCGATAGCTCGCCACCCAAGACAGTCTCCGGCCATCGCAGAGAAAACTGAACGGCGGAACGCTCCTCCGCTCCGCGGATCTCGCTCTCTTCGATACCAACGTACAAGTGCCATGGCTTTGCATTGCCTGTTTAATCACCGGCACGGCGTAGCGGGAACTGCGGCGCCGATGGGGAAAAAAGGAGCATGCAAATGAAAATTCTGATGGTTCTGACTTCTCACGACGTTCTTGGCAACACCGGGCTCAAGACCGGATTCTGGCTGGAGGAATTTGCCGCCCCCTACTACGTGTTCCGGGACGCCGGGGTGGACTTGACGCTGACGAACCCCTGATTAAGGAGCCTGCAATCATGTCATCGAAAAATTCCCTGCCCGCCTCGATCGGGGCGGATATCGACGCGAGCCACGATTCATGGGGCTGGTTTGTGGCGCTTGGCATCGCTCTCATCATCCTCGGTTTCGTCTGTATTGCGGGAGAAGTGACTGCAACCCTGATCACGGTGCTGGCCCTCGGCTGGTTGCTGATCCTGGGTTCTATTCTGGCGCTCATCCAGGCGTTTCGTGTGCGTAACTGGAGCGGGTTCTTCCTCTACTTCCTGAGTGGGCTGCTGCGGGGAGTCACAGGGTATCTGCTGATCCGCTATCCGTTCACCGCGGAGGTAAGTCTGACGCTGGTACTCGCGTCTTTCTTCATCGTGGGGGGCATCTTTCGGACGGTTGGGGCAGGTACGCTGCGCTTTCCGCGCTGGGGCTGGGCAGCTCTTTCCGGACTGGTGTCTGTGGCGCTCGGCGTTATGCTGCTCATGCAATTGCCGGTAGTGAGTCTGTGGTTCATAGGCCTCGCCATCGGAATCGAGTTCATCTTTGACGGCGTATCCGTCGTTACTCTCGGGAGTGCGCTGCGCACTGTCCCGAGCGATGGCTCGCTCGCGAAGGCATAGCCGACGACAGCAGGGTCTGATGCTTGTCTCGGTTCCACTGTCATTGAAGGTTGAGGAAATCACATGAAAACCACGGTGTTTGTTGTTCTTTCAACGCTGCTAGGGTCCATTTTTGCCTCGGGAGCCGAGAGCGCCGTCAAGAGTATCGTTCTGGTCCATGGTTCATTTGCCGACGGATCCGGCTGGAAGTCGGTCGCAGACATTCTGAAGCACGATGGTTACGAAGTGGGGGTCGTGCAGGAACCCCTGACCGGTTTGCAGGCCGACGTCACGGCCACGCGCCTGGTACTCGACCGCGCGGGGCCGTGTGTGCTGGTGGGCCACAGCTGGGGCGGGATGATCATCACCGAGGCTGGCGGCCACGCGAATGTCCGAAGCCTGGTTTACGTGAACGCCTTTCAGCCCGCAGTCGGGGAGACGGCTGGTGCGCTGCAAGCCAAGACCCCGCCCGCGTCAAACAATGTCGTGTCTGTCGGCGGAGGATTCGTGCAGGAAAAGCCGGACACGTTCCAGGCGGATTTTGCGGCCGACGTGCCAAAGGCGATCGTTCAGTTCATGGCGATCTCCCAGGCACCAATCACCACCGACAGCTTTTCGGACCAGACGACCATCGCGGCGTGGTCTCAGAAGCCCAGCTACGCGGTGGTGTCCCAGGGGGACCACATGATCAACCCAGAGCTCGAGCGATTCATGGCAGACCGGGCAAAGTCGCAGACGATCGAACTTCGCGGCAGTCATGCCATATTTCTCTCTCATCCCAAAGAGATCGCGGCGCTGATCGAAACAGCGGCCAAGGCCGCAAACTAATCGCCTGAAGGAGTGCTCAAATGAAACTGACTCTGCCAGTGATTGCGTTTCTGGTGTCAGCTGCCGCCGGCGTTCACGCGCAGTCGAGCGCCAGTCCAGCGGGCGCGACGGCCGCCGCCACGTCCGCCCCGACGCCGGTTCAAGTTGAGGCAGGGGCTGCCAAGGGCACGCTCAAGAACCCGTACAAGGACAGCAACAAGGATATCGTGGAGCAAGGCCACAAGCTGTTTTTCAGCTTCAGCTGCAACGGCTGCCACGGTGGTGACGGCGGCGGTGGCATATGTCCTCCGCTGATCAATTCAGTGTGGGTGTACGACGGTGACGACGACACACTGTTCCGCCTGGTAACACTTGGCAGTATCGGCCTGCAGGCCAAGGGCTATCTGCGCCGGGGCCTTGAGAACGTGGTCGCGCCGATGCCACCCTTCGGCACAACGATTCAGACCGCCGATGATCTCTGGAAAATAATTACCTTTGTCCGGTCCGCTTACCACGGCGACCCGAAGTACAAGTACGGTAATCCACCGGAACCGCAGCCGCCACCTGGCGACTGAGGCGGCTCGGCTCAGGAGCGCAGCGCTGCGGCAGTTGGCGCGCCTGACGCAGCTCGGGCGGCGCATCAACGACGGAGTATTTATGACGGCGCCCGATAGCTCGTTTTGGAAGCGCGGCCCGACACCGATGTACAAGAAAACGCTGGCAGCGATCTCGAAGCTGACCCCGGTGCAGTATCGCGTAACTCAGAAGGGAGCCACCGAGCACCCCGGAACCGGCCTTTACCTGCACACTCGGGCGCCCGGGATCTACGTCGACATTGTCTCTGGCGAACCACTGTTCGCCTCGGCTGACAAGTTTGATGCCGGCTGCGGCTGGCCGAGCTTCACCAAGCCGATCGAGCCGGCCAACATCATCGAAGTACGCGACACTCGGCACGGCATGTCGCGCACGGAAGTACGCTCCGCGCATGGCGATAGTCATCTCGGCCACGTTTTTGACGACGGGCCGACAGCGCATGGTGGCCTCCGATACTGCATCAACTCCGCCTCCTTGAGGTTCGTTCCCCGCGAACAGATGGAAGCCCAGGGCTACGGGACTTATTTGAGCCAGGCGAAGGACCTTCGATAAGCCCAGCGCCGCTGATACCTACGTGTCGTTCGATACCAATGTTCAATCGATCCAGTCTCGGGTGTTTGATCTGATGCCCCAGGCGCATTGGGAACTGCCAATGCGTTCAGATAGATGTGATCGATTCAGCGGAGGAAGGCGTAATGGCCGTGGGAATGGTGCGGTTGGGTTGGTCCAGGTGCCGCGCGTCGCATTCGACGCAGAGCTGCGAAGTTGGTGCGGCTTGTTTAGTATTGATGCTGCTACTCGCTGCCTGTGCGGCACCACCGCGTCGGGAAGCGCCTCCGTTGGACTACCGCGACGCCGCGCCGATAGGGTTCGCTCGTGATGTCATGTACGTCGACGATGCGCACCAGGATTCCGACAGCAACACGAGGCGGCTGTTGTGGAGCGCGCGTCAGGCGGCGATGGGTCACCCTCTCAATGTTCTGGTGCTGTCCGGCGGCGGCGGCGGGGTCGCGTTTGGGGCAGGCGCCCTGGTGGGCTGGAGCCGGACCGGCACCAGGCCGGATTTTCAGATCGTCACCGGAGTGAGCGCGGGAGCCTTACTGGCGCCCCTGGCCTTCCTCGGGCCGAAGTGGGACGCCGCGGTGACGGAAGCATTTTCGGGCGCCACGACGCGGGATCTGCTACAGCCCCGCTGGATTGACGCGCTGTTCGGCGCGAGCGTCTACCGCGGAAAGCCGCTGGTGGACTTCGTGAATCGTTACGTGAACGATGAGCTGCTAAGGGCAGTCGCCGCAGAGTCAGCACGGGGACGCTTGCTGCTGGTGGCAACCACCGACCTGGATCACGAGCGCACCGTGATCTGGGATATGGGCCGCATCGCGGCGGAAGGTGGTGATCGGGGACGGCGGCTGTTCCGCGACGTGCTGGTTGCATCCGCGAGCGCCCCTGGAGTGTTTCCGCCCGTATTGATTCGTGTACAAGAGGCGGGAGTTGAATTCGATGAGATGCACGTTGACGGTGGCACCACGGTGCCGCTGTTCATAGCGCCGACGATGGCCGCGAGGACGCCCGAAGAGATTAGCGGACTCCAGGGGGCCAACGTCTACGTCATCGTCAACGGGCAGTTGGGCGGACCGGCCGTGACGACCCCCTTGCGCACGGTCTCGATCGTCAGACGCGGAGTGAACGCTGCACTCGAGAGCAGCTCCCGTGCTGCCGTCGAAATCGCTCTCTCGGCATCAAATCAGGCCGGCATGACGCTTCGAGTCAGCCAGATCCCGGATGCGTATCCGTACACGGGCTGGCTCGACACGCGGCCAGCGAAGGTGGCCGCCTTGTTCAATTTCGGCGTAGGGTGCGGCATTCGGGACAGGCTTTGGAGCAGCGCCGCTCACGCGCTGGCCCACAACAAATCATCCACCTACGCCTCTCCGGCTGGCAGCCCGGC
>Ga0302326_10001064_pt1 | contig 72012 bp, 74 predicted proteins | sample Palsa_T0_3_FD_202264 | JGI IMG/M metagenome (GOLD analysis project Ga0302326, IMG submission 202264) | Peat permafrost microbial communities from Stordalen Mire near Abisko, Sweden - Palsa_T0_3 | ecosystem: Environmental > Terrestrial > Soil > Palsa > Peat permafrost | place: Sweden: Abisko... | reverse complement strand
CCAAGTGGCAGGTTGATGTAGAAGATCCAGCGCCATGACAGGTGTTCGGTGAAAAAGCCGCCGAGCAGCGGACCCGCCACGTTGGTGACGCCGAAGACCACGCCGAAGTAGCCCAGGTACTTGCCCCTCTGCCGGGCCGAGATGACGTCGCCCATGATGGCCTGGGCCCCGACCATCAGACCGCCGGCCCCGATCCCCTGGATCGCTCTGAACGCGATGAGTTCGGCCATGGACTGGGATAGTCCCGACAACATGGAGCCGACCAGGAAGATCACGATGGAAAGCTGGAAGAGCGCCTTGCGGCCGTAGAGGTCGCCCAACTTTCCCCATAACGGCGTGGAGATGCAGGTGGTCAGGAGGTAGGCCGTCACCACCCACGACAGGTGGTTGAGCCCGTGCAGGTCGCCGGCAATGGTCGGGAGCGCCGTCGCCACGATGGTCTGGTCGAGGGCGGACAGCGCAACACCCGTCATGAGAGCGCCGAGGATCACAAGGATCCGGCGGTGCTCCGCGCCGGCGGCCTCTTCATCGACCTGGGCTGTCGTCAGCTCAGTCACGGGCATCGTCGAGGTTTCGCTCGAGGCTCTCCGCAAAACGACAGAGCAGGTCGGCCAGGGTGGACAGGTCGTCGTCCTCCCACTCTTGGAAGAGCTGCTCGAGCCAGGCCCGACGGGCCCGCCGCACACGTTCTATGGTCCGGCGACCGGCCGGGGTGAGGCGGATTCTCGAGGCTCGGCGGTCGTCGGGGTCGCTCTGTCGAACGACCATCCCGTCGCGCTCGAGCTGCTGAACCTTACGGGTCACCGTCGGGGTGTCGACTCCCAGAATCTCGGCGAGGTCGGTGACCCGAAGTGAGTCGCCCTGCACGGAGAGCTTGTACAGCAGGGTGGCACCGGCCCGGTCGAGCCGCAGTCCCGCCAATCGCAAGAGCCGCTCATGCAAGCGGACCTGGGTGATCGACCGGGCGACCGTCTGTAACACCTCGTCGAACCGATCGACCTGACGGGCCGTCGGGCCCGACTCGGCATCCTTCTCGGTAGTTGCTTTCAGCACGTAAGTATCGTACCAACCGCCCTCGGCGCCGCGGTCGCGGGAGAGGGTCGAATCCTCCGGGATGTCCCAATCGACCTCCCCCGCCTCCGCCAGATCGGCGTGAGTGGCTTCGACGAGTTGCGTCAGATGCTCCTGGGCGAGCTAGGGGTGCAACCGGGCACTCGGGCGTCCCTGGCGGTGCGAGACATCAGCGACGAAGAGTAGATGGGACCAGGTGACCCGGCCCAGAGGCGCAGTCGTGTTCTGGACCTGTCCTGCTCTCCCTGATCAGAATCCGCTCTCTGTGGTCTCGTGCCGCTCGCTCCAGAGGAACCGGATCTGTCGGTCCGAGATCCTCCACCCGCCCTCGTCGCGGCTGTAGCGGTCGACGTACCGGATCACCACCACCAGCGCCGAAGGCTGGTCCAGGTGCAGATGGCGGGCGGTGCACATGACCGATCCGGATGCGGTGTCCCCGTCCACCTCGACCAGATGGTTGGTCATCAGGTGGGCGGTGGCCCGGAACATCCCCCGCATGGTGTTCGGGACCGAAGCCAGCTGGTCGTGGCCGATCAGATCGGCGAAGGGCTCGTCGCTCGCCGGGTGGTAGCTGCGCAGCCGACCCTTCTCCTCGAACACAGCGAGGAATCCTTCGACGTCACAGGCGTCGACCGCAGCGGCGTAACGATACGCCAGTTGGTGCAGGTCCTCGACGTCCGAGCCGGCGGCGGTGGTCACTCCTCAGCGGGGGCCGAAGGGCCGATCACCGGTGAGCAGCGACTTCTGCATCACCCGCTCGTCGGAGTAGTCGTTGACCGCGTAGTGCTGGAGGCAGCGGTTGTCCCAGAACGCCAGGTCGTGCGGACGCCAGTGCCAGCGAACCATGAAGGCGGGGTTCTTGATGTGCTCGAAGAGCAGGGCCAGGACGTGGTTGCTCTCCCGATGGTCGAGCTCCTCGATCTTCTCGGTCCACAGCTCATTGACGAAGAGGGCCTTGCGCCCGGTCTCAGGGTGCACCCGGACGACTGGGTGCACGTTGCGCATCTCCACCTTCAGGTCGCCGTAGTTCGCCCCTTCCATCAGAGGAATGGTCTTGTAGGCCGAGTGGACGGCGGTCAGGCCGTCGATCATGTCGCGTAGTGGCTGGGACAGGGCGTCGTAGGCTGCGTACATGCTCGCCCAGCAGGTGTCGCCCCCGACCGGCGGCACCTGAATGGCCCGCAGGGCCATCAGGCTGGCTGGCGCAGGGACCAGCGACGAGTCGGTGTGCCACACCGCCGTCGCCGGCGCGTACGGCCTGGTGACCATGTCGGTGATCGTGAACTCAGGAGGGATCTGTTGGTCCACGGCGGCGAACGGGTCGATGCAGGGAGTCCCGAACCGGCTCATGAACTCCAGGTACTGCTCCCTGGTCAGGTCCTGGTCGCGGAAGTACAGCACCCCGTGATCGAGCACGGCTTGCCTCAGCTCACTCACGGTGCGGTCATCCAACGACTCCCTCAGATCGAGTCCCCCGACGATCGCTCCAAGCTGGGGCGTCATCTGCTCCAGCTCCAACACGGTCTGTGTCGCCATGCTGTCCCCTCCCTTCGAGCTTCCATCCGCACGCACAATGTATGCCAACGGAGGCGTACGTTCTAACCAGGTGATCGCGAAACCGAGCACCACGCAGTAGCATTCTCGGCGTGGACCACTATCCGACCAGCCCTGAGATGACCGAGGCGGAAATGGCCGTCCGAATCCTCCAAGCCCAGGAAGACGAGAGGCTCGGCCAGGTGGTTCGCTGCGACAGCGAAGGAGAACTTCGAAAGTTCTTTGCTGACATTCACGTTCACCGCGTGTGACGTGGGGTGTCGACTTTACGAGTACAGCTCGGTCCGATTTGGTTGGGCTCCCCCCCGATGTCACGACGACGATTATCGATACGCTGGTGCAGTGGAGCGAGGCGGGACCAGCTCGTAGAGGCCGTCGAGAAATAGCCGGGGTCGAACTCTACGAATCCGATATCGCCGAGCACTACCTCGTCGCCTGCATCATCGACGATTCCCGCCGTCGCTTTGCCCTCTTATGGTTGCGGGAAAGGCCCGGTCAGGCTTCTCCCTGACACGTGCCTGATCGGGCCCGGCTGAAGCACGATCTGCGAGGTGCTTAGTCGGGCAGCGTGGCCTGCTCGATCACCACCCCGGGCGGGCGCGCCCGCTGGGTGATCAGTGGATTGTGGAACTCTCTCGCTTGCCAGATCCGCCCGTCTCGGAAGCGGTACACCCCGATGTAGCTGTTCTCGTAGGAGTCACCGGTCGGGACGACATGGCCGTGGCTGGTGTACTCGAGGACGAGCTTGTCAGGGTCGAGACAGTCGTGCACCTCTGTGAGCTCGAGCGTCATACGAAAGACCGTGCCGGCCTTCGAGAAATAGACGCGTGCTGCCTCCTTGCCCTCAATCCGTCGGGGTGGATCGGAGAAGCGCTCCTCGTACACGAGATCGTCGGTCCACGGCTCGAGCATCTGATCGGCGTCGGCGACAGCGGCGGCCGCGAAATAGCGCTGCACGGCGGCGAGGTTTTCTTCCCGGGAAGCCATCCCGAGCATGATACAGCGCTCGGCGCGACATCAGATCCGTCGGATGGTGCGTTGCCGCCCTCGCCCGGCAGCTATCGGTTACGAGCCAACCCGTAGCCGCCAGAGTAGAAGGGTGTGGTCCTCATGGTGCTCGAAGACCGGCGTGACATCCGCTCCTATGCGGAGTGGACCGTCGGGTGGATCCACGAGATTCCCGACAAGACGGACGTTGTCGGCGTCGGGCAGCTCCACGAGCACAACGACGTAGGGAACCGCGTCGATCAACGAAGGATCAACCGGATGCCAGACCCGTTCCCACGAATAGATGATGCCTCGACACGTACCGTCACTGGCAGTTGGGACCTCCGCCCACGCAGGATCGTCTGTCCCGCAGGCGTAGCAGACGTACTCCGGGCCCCATTGGTACGCCGAACAGGCCAGGCAGTACTGCAAGACGATCCTCTCGGTCCGCAGTCCGCTCCAGAACGGTTCGTCGAGCCCGTCGCTCTGCGCGATCGGCTGGACACGCTCGGGCAGTAGGAAGGGTGGGCGTGCGGCGGTCACAACGACTCCATCGTGCCGAGCACGAGACTCGACACGGGCGTCGTCAGCGGGCCCGCCGTAACCAGCGCGACATTGCAGTCAGGCACCTGGTTGGTCGAGGTCCCGCGCAACTGGCGTACACCCTCGATTGCAAGGTTGAAGCCGTGAATGTAGGCCTCGGCCAGGTTTCCCCCGGAGGTGTTCAACGGGATCCGACCGTGGGGTGCGCTCAGATTCTCCAACGTCAAGGTCTCGTCGACGGCCTCGGGATCGCAGAGCCCGTGCTCGACGAGGCTCATGACCACACCTCCGGTGAAGTTCTCGTAGCTCTGCACGACGTCGACGTCGGACGGCCCCACTCGGGCATCGGCCCATAGGCGTCGAGCGACAGTCAAGAATCCCGCCGAGGCATACGGCGACTCGTTGAAACCCAGTCTTCCTGCGGAGTGATAGGCACCCTGCGCGGCCGCCAGAACGGTTATCGCCGGGTTGGGCAGATCCGGTGCACGATCAGCGGGCATGACGATGACCGCAGCCGCCCCATCGTTCTCCTGGCAGAAGTCATACAGGCGCCAGGGTTCAACGATCAGGCGGGCAGCGTCGTAGGTTTCGGGCGTGAGCGGCCTTCCGTACATGGTGGCTCTCGGATTGTTCTGCGCGTGCGCGTAGGATGCGAGTGCGACCGCTCTCTGCGCACCGAGACCGACGCCGCCGTGCTCGTGCATCCAGCGCACGAACTTGAGCCCGTACATCTGGCCCGGTGTCAGCACGCCGTAGGGCTGCTGGTAGCCAGCGGCACCGGACACCTGACCGCCGCCTCTGGCAAGTCCGAATCTCCCAAACTGCCCTTGGGCCAGTGCTCGGAACGCCACGACGCACTGCGCATGCCCGGTGGCGACGGCCATCGCCGCGTTCTGGATCGACGCCGCCATGCCGCCACCTCCGCCCTCCCATTGCATCAGCGACACGCGCAGGTCGCGGACGCCGAGGCAGTTCGCCAGTCGGATCGGCCCGTTGCGGTCGTTGCCGTACGAACAAAACCCGTCTATATCCGCAGTCTCCACGCCGGCGTCGGTGCACGCCGCACGCACCGCCTGCAGGAGCAGTACGAACTCCGGGTCGGGCGATTTTCCGTGCCGGTAGTACGTGCTCTCTCCGATGCCTCCGATCACCACTCGGCCGCGAAACACTTCAGATGGCAATGGTCTCCCTTCGGGTCGAGTGCGGATGCAGCACGCTCATCGGATGACCAGGTCGATCGGCAGTTCGATCAGTCGGGACCCGGGTTGTGTCAGGTGCTGAGCCAGGGTCTGTGGGTGGTCGAGGACTTCGCTGGGTTCGAGGACGGGCACGAGCTCACCACCGCACTCCCTGACGATCAGCGCCAGCTCCCCACTTGTCAGCCGGCTCGTAGAGTCCTCGAGCTCTCCGGGAAGCTGCCATTCGTTCGCCCGCAGTTGCTCCAGCACACTGAAGCGCTCGTCCGCCAGGAGATCGACCCGATCGAGGCTCACGAAGAACCTCGCCCATCCCTCCTCGTTGTTGCGGATTGAGATCAGCACCTGCCGGTCTCGGCAGGTGTACCCGTGGTCAACTGGCCAACCCGCGGCCTGCACCTGCTTTCCGGTGACACCATCGTTCCCGGATTCCGCCGTAATGTTCCAGCCGTTCAACGAGATGGCCGTCCGCAGAAGAGACACCTCGAACTGGCGGCCGACGGCCCGCTCACTCGACTCCACCAGCAGACCAGCGAGCACCGCTTGCGCCGCCGCATAGCCGGTATTGACCGAGACGAGGTGAAAGCCCTGCCGCACCGGGAGCTCCCCGGCCCGGCCCAGTTGCCGAGACATCCCTGCCATGACCTGCACGTCGAACTCGGTGGCCGGTGCGTCCGCCAGCGGGCCGCTCGCCCCATAGCCGGTCATTCCGCAGTACACGAGCCCCGCTCGCAGTCCATGCAGGTCATCGGCCTCGAGCCTGAAGGTGCGGCGGAACCGCATCGGGCCCGAGATGATGGCGGCGTCGGCCCTGCGCACAAGGTCGTCCAGTCGTGCTCTGTCTCCTGGTCGGGCCAGATCGAGATGTTCGAGGATCTTGCCGTGCTGAAGCTGCTCGACCACGGCCTCCGATCCCTCCTTGCCGGGCACTACGGCGCAGTCTCCCCATGGGGGCAGAACCTTCGTGACAGACGCCCCCAGCCGGACCAAGATCATTCCGGCGGTGCCGATGGCAAGTCCGGTACCCACCTCCACCACGCTCAGCCCACGGAGCGGCGTGGTCCCACTCAGCGGGCGCATCGTCCACGCGCCAGCCGTGGCGGTCACATCGGCCGACGGTGACGTCGCAGTGGGCTCGAGGAGGCGCTTGACCAGCTCGTCGTGTTCGCCCAGCTCCGGTGCGGGTCGCGGCTCAACTTCCTCGGCATCGACGACGACCCAGGGGGCAGCGGAGTAGAGCACCCCACCGCGACCAGGGTCGTACTCGCGGACAAGGCGCTCCGCGATCACTTGGGGCTCGGCGCGCACCGCCTCCACGAGCGATGCGGCGACGCGCACCGCGCCGGTCGGCACCCTCGCCTCACGGAGCCGCACCACCCACTCCTCAATCGTGTCCGATTTCATGATGGCTTCGAGCTCTGCACCCGTCGGGTCGACCGGTGTGTCGAGCGGGAGACCAACGGCACCCATGAGGCGTTGCCAGACCGCCTCTGTCGGGGCGCAGACGGCTATGTAGCCGTCGGCTGCGGCGAACGCTCGGTCCAGCATGTCAGTTCCGAAGTCGTGACCCAGTCTCGCCGGAGCCTGCGGTTCTGACCAATGGGTTGCCAACCGGGACGCACCGGTGAACACACTCGTCCCAAACTGCGAGGTCGAAAGCATGCAACCTTCGCCTAGCGTTCGTCGCCGGTACAACCCGGCAAGCAGGGCGATCGTGTTCATCATCGCCCCGCTCCAGTCCAGGTACGCGGTGCCGCGCGAGAACTCGGGCTTGCCCTCGGGGTTACCGGTCACCCCGGCGAATCCGCCGACCGCCTGGGCCACCCACTCGAAACTGGGAAGGCCCTGCAGCGGTCCGCGCCCCTGGAAGGACGAGGACTGAAGATACACGAGCTTCGGGTTCGCCGGTTTGAGCACGTCGAAGTAGTCCAAGCCCAACCTGCGCATGACGTCTGGCTGCCGGGAGTTGTCGACCACGACGTCGGCCCGGGCGATCAAAGCCAGTGCGTAGGCGCGTTCGCCGGGATCCTTGCAATCCAGAACGAGCGCGTACTTACCCACGTTGGTGCTCAAGAACGTCATGCCGGCATCGTGTTTGCGACTTACATCGAAACGCCCGAGGTCACCTCGCGGCTGCTCGACTTTGATGACCGTTGCGCCCAAGTAGCCCAGGAACATCGTGCTCACGGGCCCGACAGCCGTCTGCCCGAAGTCCAACACCAGGGTTCCGGTCAGTGGCCCGACCGGATGTTCGGCGCGCTGAACCGTTCCACGCACCGCTCGCATCAGCGCGACCTCGTCAACGAGGGTCAGACATCGACCACTGCGTCCGAGCTCTCCGCCGGGGGTTCGCCCACCCCGGGGAACAAGTCGAGGAACGCTCCCCGGGTGATCCGGTAGGTCGTGTCCTGGTCCACGTCGTCGAAGAGTTCGTGCAACGTCTTTTGGGTATGGCCGAACGTTCCTTCGAGATGGGGGTAGTCACTACCGAACATGACATTGCGGTAGCCCATTGCCGTACAGGCGGCGATGGCCGACTTGTCATGCTGGAACGAGGCATAGACCTGCTCGTAGACAATCTCGCGGGGGGGGCGCGAGAGCTTGGGACGCACCCACACCCCGTGCTGGCGGTACCCCTCCTCAATCCGATCGGCAATGAAGGGTACCCACGTCGCGCCGCCTTCGGAGATCATGAGCCGAAGATCGGGATGACGATCGAGAGCCCCGCACGCCACCATCATGGTGGCCATCCGCTGACCGCTGTAGCTCGACTCTACGTAGTTCATGACCGCGCCACCCGGACCTTTGAAGGGACGATTGTCCGGGCGGTCGGGTGCTTTTGCATCCGATCCCACGTGCACCGCCAGGACCATACCCAACTCCTCTGCGGCGGCCCACAACGGCTCCCAACTGTCGTCATTCCAGTTGGGCCGACCATGCTCGAGCGCGCTGGGAAGGTTGATGGCCTTGAATCCCATCCCCGCGGCCCGGACCGTTTCGGCCACCGCGTCCTGAACCGAGAGGATCGAAACTTCCGCTGCAGGAACAACACGACGAGTAACGTCCAAGAACGCCTCCTTCAGCCAGTCGTTGAAGACGCGAACACCTTCGCGGTAGAGCACGGGATCCTGTATCAACCCGGCCCACAGCCCGATCGAAGGGTAGACGAGCTCGCCCCAGACTCCCTCCTCGTCGAGGTCCTGCAGCCGCAGTCGAACATCGAAGGCCCCGGGTGGGCGGTTGAGTGCGCCGGCACTCATTCCCGCGGTGACGCCCTTCCGTCCGATGGTCTCAATGAAGTCCTCGTCGACCGTGGGGCTGAAGGGCTTACGCCGCTCGATCGTCCGGCCGTCGACGTGCACGAGCTCGGTACGATCGTCGAGCGCCTCGCTCCGGGGCATGCGCTCCGCAAGGTCGGGCGGAAGGCGCTTCTGCCAGAGATCGTCCGGTTCCATCGCGTGAGAATCGCCAGAGTGCGTCCACAGCTTCATGACTCTCTCCTTCTGGCTGGCGGTGCCAGAGCGCTCACCGTAGTGCTCGGGGATGGTGCCTTCAAACGCTTGCTCGGTGCCGGCGATGATCCTGACAGGTGCCGTCAGGATCCCTCTTTTGATCCATCTTACAATCTATTTGGTGGGGCGGGCATCGTCCAGCGAGGACGGTGGCCATGCCTTCACAACTCGGACGCCCGGAGGGCGCAGCACCGCAGATCGCCGGGTTACCCGAGGCCGGGGTTGTAAGGGCCCTTCACGCCGTCGGCGGCCGCGCTGAGGGCGATGGTGTCCTCGTAGTAGGCGCGCAGTTCCTTGATACGACCGTCCTTGATCGTGAGTACCTCGACCATGTCGACGGGAACCGCCTTGCCGGTGACCTTGGAGACGCCTGTCCACTTGGCCAGCGTGATCACGGTGTCGCCGCCGCCATCGATGTATGCGAGCTCGACGCCGGCGGAGATGTCCCATAGATCGCGGAACTGCTCGCCCATCTTGAAGAACGCGTCGTACCCGCGATACGTGCCACCGTGGGGGATCGTCGGCGACGCGTAGAAGACGACGTCGGGATCAAGTATGGCCTTTATCTCTTCCAGGCGGCCCTCGGAGGCGTGGGCGTCGCTCTCGTCGAGTGCGGGCACCATCAGCGTCTCGAAGCGCTTGACGACGTCGACGTTCTCCTGCGACACGGCCACAGGCTAGCAGTTCGGCCCGAGCCCTCCTTGGCCGCCGAGCTCCCTCGAAGCCAGATGGACCGATGCCGGACCTTCCCGACCGGTAGGCGCACGTGGATCTATCGACCGCCGAACCTCGGTGCCCGACGCTCGGCCACCGCGCGAACTCCCTCCCGGAAATCTTCGGTGTCAAAGAGGACCGACTGCTCGCGTCGTTCCACCTCGGTCGCCACGCGGATCTGATCCGGATACCTCTCCGCCCACATGGTACGGCGGATCGCCCGTACCGCCAGCGGGGCGGCCTCGGCAATGGTCTCGGCAAATGCAACGGCCTCGGTCCGGACGTCCCGGGTCGTCGCCAGTCGGTCGCACAGGCCGATCTCGAGCGCCCGCTCGCCGGCAATGTCGGCGCCCGTGTAGAGCAGTTCGAGTGCGCGTTGCTGTCCGAGTGCCGCTGGCAACGTCACGCTCAGGCCGAACCCGTGATGCGTCCCCAGACGAGAGAAGTTGCACACGAAACGGGTCGCTGGCGCCGCCACTCGAAAGTCCGCCGACATCGCCACTCCGAGGCCACCGCCGATGGCCCGACCCTGGACTGCGGCGACCACTGGAATGCTGAACGAGAACAGGCGAGCGGCTTGCGCGTAGAGGTCGCCTGTCGCCTCATCCGAAAGCCTTCCCTTGGAAAAATCGGCGCCAGCGCAGAAGTGCTTACCCGAGGAGGCCAGGACGATCGCCCGGCACCGATGATTCGCATCGAGGTCAGCGTACGTGTCACCGATCGCCCTGATGAGCTGGGCATCGAAGTAGTTAAAAGGGGGGTGGGAGAATTCCACGACCGCGACACCGGTCGACTCGTCGAGTTCGCATCTCACTGCCGAGCCTTGCGCGGTTGTCATCGACGCTCCTAGCCGGCCTCCACGAGCGGAAGGCGCCTCAATGTGTTCGTCCCGATTCTAAATCGGCCGGTATCGGGCGGATCACCGCGTCCAACGACCCCCGTGAGGGTCTGACGGTGTTCGAAGGTGCGGACGCGACCGGCGGTTGCCGGGGTTGGTCAGTGGGGCGCGAGCTGGTAGCCGGGGTCCTCGCGTGGGTCATGCAGCTCAATGTGGCGGATATCGGGATCGGACAGGGCCAGGTTGGCCGTGAGGATATCGAGCATCAACGATCGGGGGACCACGCACTCAGGGCAGGACGAGCGGCTCAAGTCCAGCTCCAAGTGGATGGAGCCGGGTGAGGCATCGGCGACGAGGAGCTCGGCCCCGTCGAAGGCCATGATCTCGTTGAGTTCCGATACCGCCGCCGCAGCGGGTGCGCTGATCGTCACAGCTTCTGGTGGGTGGGCGCGGCCAGGTGGGGCAGCATGACCTCTGACTCGGCGATTCCGGGACCACCCGCGGCCACGACCAGTACGTTGGCCGGCGCGGCCAGCACCACCTGCGAGTCGTACTTGCCGGCCGTTGGCCGGGTCATCCGCTCGAACAACCGTTGCTGCACGGCCTCTTTCGTCCATCTGTCGTCGAGCAACCGGCGCTGGTGCTCTACCCCGATCACCACGACGACACCGCGGGCATCGCCGACGAAGGAGTCCACGGGCAAGCCGCGGAGGCGGGCCGTCTGGCTAATAGTCTCCAGGATTACTTCGGACTCGGGCGAGAGCTCGCCAGCTTTGAGCAACTCGTGCACCGACATGACTGTCACAACGCTGTCGTCACGGCCGTAGCCGTGGACCACGTGAAGCGGCGTCCAGTCACTCGACTCCTCGTTCTCGCCGAAACAGAACGAGTAGCGGAGCGGCCAGCTGAAGGTGGCCCGGTCGAGCACGCCAGGGACGGTACGGCATACGTTGCGGATCACCAGGCGGAAGGCTCGCCCTATGGTGGCGTTGGCCCGGAAGCCGGGGCCCATGCAGGCCTGGCCGCTGACGATGCCGAGCTGCTCGCGTACCGGTCCGTTGACGATGAGCGCGTGGGCCGCTCCGGCCAGGGTGGCGGTGGTTGAGTGGCAGTTGGCCAGCGGTTGCAGCAACGCCCGGACCGAGGCCACGACAACCGGGAAGTACTCCGGGAGGCATCCGGCCATCACCGCGTTCACGGCGGTCTTCTCGGCGGTCACCGAGACGTTGCGGGTCGGCACCTCTCCCAGCACTTCGGGGCCCCGCAAGCCCGCGGCCGCAAGCATGGCCTCGACGGCCTCAACCGTCGGTGGCACGACGGGCAAGCCATCGGTGTATCCGGCTTCGTAGTACGCCTCTAACGCGTGGGGATAGTCCTCATAGGTGAACGTGGCCGACGTCAGGGTCATGCTGTGAGCCGCAGACGGACCCGATCGACCACCTGGGCGGCCATGGCGTTGCACTCGTCGACCGACCAGCCCCCGGTCGGGTTGTAGGGGTATTCGACGACGACGAACGGATAGTCGGGCGCGCCGACCAGCTTGCACAGCGCTTGCACGGCCGGCACCAGTGCGATGTGGACGATGCAGACCGCCGGGATGCCGGCGGCCTCGAGGTCCAGGGCATCCCGCATGCTGCGCGTGCTGCACGAACCGCAGCCGCCGAAGCCGGTCACGGCTACCGTGGCCCTCCCGGTGATTTCGGCCCACTGCTCGGGCCACGGCGGGACGGCAACGCTCGGCTTGACGACCTTCACGATGCCGGCCAGGTCGTCCCACTTGGTCAGCTGTTCGGCCAACGCGTCGAACATGGTCTCCGACACGCCCAGACCGTTGGCGACGATGCCCAGCGTCTGGCCCGCCAGGGTCGCGGGGCGCGGAGCGACAGGAATCGCCGGAGCGTTCGATCCGAATGGCCCGTTGGTCGGCTCGAGGGTGATCAGTGGCATCTCACTCCTTGTCCTGCGACAACGAGTCGCAATGTATATCACCCTGCGATACAATGGGTTGACTCACGACACAAATGCTAGGAGGAGGGGCCGTGGTTGTCAAGCAGGTGCAGAGCGCGGCTCGGGTCCTGGCCACCTTCGAGACGCTGGCCGAGCACCAGCCCGTCGGGGTGAGCGAGGTGGCGCGCCTCCTCGGTGACGACAAGAGCGCTGTACAGCGAGCACTGGTGACCCTCGCTGACGCGGGTTGGATAGAACGGGTGGCCGGTGGCACCCGCTGGCAGGTCGCTCCCCGGGTGCTCGTCATCCTGCAGCGCCGCGCCGGTCTGCGGGATCGGGCCCGAGCCACACTCGAGGCCCTGCAAGACGAGACCAACGAAACCGTGGCTCTCAACGTGCCCGAGAAGGGTCAGATAGTGGTCCTCGATGCGGTCGAGAGCAACGAACTCGTGCGGACCGCAGCCCAAATAGGACTGGCCGTCCCCCCTACGGCTACCGCGGCCGGTCAAGCCATCCTCGCCTACCTCCCGGTGGACGAAGTCGCCCTCTATGTCGGCGGCCGACCAGACGCCCGGTTGTTGGCGCGGCTGGAGGAGGTGCGCACGCGTGGCTGGGCCATCAACGCCGGCGACGTCACGCGCGATGCGAGGGCGGTGGGCTCCGCCATCCTCGACGCCCACCAGCGAGTCATCGCCTCCATCGCCATCAGCGCCCCGGCCGACCGTATCCCTCAAGGGCGTCTGGACGAGTACGGCCACATGGTCGCAGCCGCCGCCCGCCGCCTGTCGAACCACTGAACGGGCCGAGCGACCGCCCGGTGGTCTCAGCGGACAACGTTCGGCACATCGGGAATACTCATAACTCCGAGTGGGTTGATGAGGAAGGGGTACTCTCGACATGATCACCTTCCATTGGTTTCTCCCTACGTCGGGTGACAGTCGGGACATCATCGGCGGTGGTCACCGAGCGACACCGGGTGTCGTTGCTCAGCGACGGGACCCGACCGTCGCCTACCGCGCCCAGATCGCCAGTGCGGCCGAGCAGCTGGGTTTCGTCGGCGCACTCACGCCGACCGGCGCCCTCTGCGAAGACGCCTGGCTCTCGACGGCGATGCTGTGCGCCGCGACCCAGCGGCTGAAATTCCTGGTGGCGATCCGCCCCGGGGCTCTACTCCCCGACGCTTGCTGCACAGATGGGTGCCACCTTCCAACGCCAGTCGGGGGGAAGACTCCTGATCAATGTCGTTACTGGTGGGGAACAGGCCGAGCAGCGGGCCTATGGAGACTTCTTGGATAAGGACGCCCGGTACGCCCGCACCGGTGAGTTCCTCGAAATAGTGCGAGATCTGTGGGCCGGCAAGCGGGTGGTCTTCGAAGGAACGCATCTCGCTGTCGAAGGCGCGTCGCTCGCAACCCCACCCGATCCGATCCCCCTCGTGTACTTCGGCGGGTCATCTGCGGCCGCGCTCACGGTTGCGGCTCGACACGCCGACGTCTACCTGACGTGGGGAGAGCCACTGCAACAGGTGGCTGAGAAGATCCGCGACGTGCAGGTCCGCGCCCGGGCGGTTGGACGAAGTGTCCGCTTCGGGATCCGGCTGCACGTCATCACGCGCGACCGGTCGAAGGACGCATGGGCGGAAGCCCGACGTCTCATCGCGAACCTTGACACCGAGCGCATCGCCCACGCGCAGGCCGGATTGGCCACAAGTGAGTCCGAAGGACAACGGCGGATGCGGTCACTCCATGGGGGCTCGACCTCCGCCCTCGAGGTGGCCCCGAACCTGTGGGCGGGTATCGGCCTCGTTCGTGGCGGCGCCGGGACTGCACTTGTCGGGAGCCACGCCGAAGTGGCCGACAGGATTCTCGAATACCACGCTCTCGGTATCGACGAGTTCATCATGTCGGGCTACCCGAATCTCGAAGAGGCCTACTGGTTCGGGGAAGGCGTGCTTCCGTTGCTGGCGCGTGTCGGCTCTTGGCGTCACCCGATGGATGACGCCAAGAGCAATGACGAGGTCGGGCCGGCAGCGGCCTACTGAGGGACGGCCGAATGAGAGACCACGAGGTCCTCTGTGTGCTGCTCCCTCTCGAGCGTCCCGACGGACGGACGTTCGGTCCCGGCCGTGGCGGTCTGTGTCGAGAGCTTGGGCAGGAGGGTGGCCAGAAGAACCCCGACGATCAATCCGCATCCGGCGATGGCGAACGCAGCCTGATACCCGGTGGTCAGTGCCGCATCGACGGAGTGCCGTCCGAGCCCGTGGTTGGCGGCGATGCTCGAAGCCACGGTGGCCATGATGGCAAGGCCGAGCGCCCCGCCAACCTGCCGGGTGGTGTTGATCAGCCCCGAGGCGAGGCCCGCCTCGTGGACGGGAACGCCAGCGGTGGCGGACAAGGTCATGGGGACGAACGACAGACCGAGGCCGAAGCCAATCAGGATCATCGGCCCGAGGACGTGCACCATGTAGGGGTCACCGGCCCCCACACGGGATAGCCAGAGAAGTCCGACGGCGGCCAATCCCAGTCCGAGCATCAGCTGATTGCGGGCTCCGACGAACTGCACGATGCGAGAGGCGATCAACGCTCCCGCCAACGTGCACAGGCCCACCGGCAGGAAGGCCAGGCCGGCGCGCAGCGCGCTGTACCCATCGACGTTCTGAAGGAACAAGGAAAGGAAGAAGTAGGTACCGAAGATGGCCGAGCCGATGGTCACGGCGATGCCGTTGGCCACCGACAGGGAGCGCCGCTTGAAGATGGACAGAGGGATCAGCGGGTCTTTGGCAAAGCGGGCCTCGGTGACGAAGAACACCGCCAGCAGCGCAAGGCCGATGGCCAGCGAGACGATGGTCTGGGCCGAGCCCCAGGGGTGCACGTCGGTGCTGACGATGCCGTAGACGAGGACGGCCAAACCGGCAGTCACGGTTATCGCTCCGGTCAGGTCGAGTGTCTTGCGCGGACCCCGCTGCCCACCGCGCGGCAGGGCCACCCAGGCTCCGCCCAGCAGCACGATGCCGATGGGCACGTTCACGAAGAGAACCCACCGCCAGTCGAGCAGACTGGTCAGCACGCCACCGGCCAGAACACCGATCGCTGCCCCGCTGGCTGCTGTGGCCGACCAGGCGCCGAGGGCCCGCCGACGCTCGCCTGGGTCGGTGAAGGTCGTCACCAGGATGCTGAGGGTTGCCGGCGCGAGGATGGCCCCGCCGATTCCCTGGGCGGCGCGGGCCGTGATCAACCAGGCACCGCTCTGGGCCAGTCCCCCGATGAGACTGCAGACGGTGAAGACGGTGAGCCCGATGATGAAGATGCGGCGGCGACCGAAAAGGTCGGCGGCCCGGCCTCCCAGCATCAAGAAGCCGGCGAAGGTCAGGGTGTAGGCATTGACCACCCACTGCTCTCCGGCCACGGACAGCCCGAGACTCTCCCTCATCTGCGGGAGGGCCACATTCACGATGGCCACGTCCAGCACCACCATGAACTGCGCCGCACAGCAGATGGCGAGGACGGCCCACGTCGGTATGGACCGAAGGCGTGAGGTGATCGCGTCCATGAGGTGCCTCCTTTACCGGCGTGCTAATCTCTTAAGATTAAGATATTGGACCTTAAGGGTTCTGTCAACTCTTTCAACGTTGAGGAAAGTACGATTTATTCCGTGGAGCCCGCCCCAACACGCGATGAAGTCGACGAGATCGTCGACTTCTGGCACAAGGAGAACCCGGATCTCGACGTCCCCGCCAAGACCCTGGCCATGCGGCTTCGCCGGGCGTCGCTGCACCTCGAACGGGCGGTGCGGTCCAACCTGGCGGCCAGCGGAGTCGATGAATACTGGGAGATCGAGGTGCTGATGTCGCTCTTACGGGCCCCTGACCACCGCCGGAGCGCGGGCGAGCTCCAACGTGAGAGCCAAGTCACCTCGGGTGCCATCACGAACCGGGTTGGACGGCTCGAAAGCCGAGGGTGGGTAAGCCGAGAGGTGGACCCGCACGACCGACGCCAGGTGATCGTCTCGTTGACCACGGATGGCTTGAAGCAGGCACATCACGTGATCGCCACCAAGAACGAGTCCGAGAAGCGCATCTTCTCCGGCCTCGACCGGCCCTTCATCGAACGGTTGACCGCCGACCTCCGGACCCTCCTCGGCTCCATGCAGTCGCCGGCCTCGAACGACGCCTGATCGCTCCGCACGCTCCGCTCGCCGCGGCGCGTGAGGAGAAGTGAGCGCTTACTGATGACACCTGGCGCCAGGCAGTACACTCGCTCAGACGACTGACGATCGGTCGCAGCCGACCGTCCTCGCCGCCGATCGCCGAGCAACAGGAGAGCGCACCATGTCGAGGCCGAACTGGCAACTGCTTCCGGATCCCGAACCGCAGGAGCGGAGCTACTCGATCGTCTCGGTGGACGATCACCTCACCGAGCCGGCCGACGTCTTCGTCACGCGCTTCCCCCCGAAACTGCGCGACCAGGCGCCACAGGTGATCACGACGCCTGACGGCTCCGAGTCCTGGGTCTACCGCGATCGGCTCTACCGCGACAACGGCATGAGCGTGGTCGCCGGGCGGCCACAGAGCCAATGGACCCTCGACCCCCTCAACTTCAGCGAGATGCGCCGGGCCGCGTGGGATGTCCACGCGCGGGTCAAGGATATGGACCTCGACGGCATCTGGGCATCGCTGTGCTTCCCGTCCGGAGCCTGGGGCTTCACCGGCCGCGCACTGTCGATGAACAACAACGAGGAAGTGGGCCTCGCCGCAATCAGGGCCTGGAACAGTTGGATGATCGAGGAGTGGTACGGCGCATACCCCGAGCGATTCATCCCGATGCAGCTCCCGTGGTTCAAGGATCCGAAGATCGCTGCCGGCGAGATCCGTCGCAACGCAGAACTGGGCTTCACCTCGGTGTCGTTCCTCGAGTCGCCGCACCTGCTCAAGCTCCCGCCGATCACCAACCACGCGCACTGGGAACCGTTCTTCACGGCGTGCGTGGAGACCGACACGGTCATCTCGCTGCACTGCGGCGCCAGTGGCTTCGTCCTGCAGGGTTCACCCGGTGGCGGCCTGAATGTGCAGACCTCCCTCTTCCCGGCCACTGCGTTCTGCGCAGCGGTGGACTGGGTATGGGCGGGAATCCCGGCGAGGTACCCCGAGCTCAAGATCGCCCTTAGCGAGGGCGGCATCGGTTGGGTGCCGATGGCCATCAACCGCCTCGACTACGTGCTCGAGCACTCCGGTGCCGGAGGCGCCCCGTGGACGTACGACGTCACGCCCAGCGAGTCGCTGCGCCGGAACTTCTACTTCTGCATGCTCGATGACCCGGGCACACTCGACCAGCGCCACATGATCGGCATCGACCACATCCTGTTCGAAACCGACTACCCGCACGCCGACTCGACGTGGCCGAACTCGCAGGAGCTGCTGCGCAAGCGCTTGGGCGGTATCCCCCACCACGAGGCCGTACTGATCGCCGGCGGTAACGCCGCCAAACTGTTTCGCCACCCGCTACCCGAGGGCAGCGACTGGCCGGCGATCGCTCCCCGGTAGCCAGCCCCATCCTTTCCAGTAGGAGGCATACACATGAGCAGTTTTCACCTCATCTCATCGGACTCACACGTGACGATTCCCGACGAGGCATGGCAGGAGTACCTCGACCCACAGTTCCGTGATCGAGCGCCACGGATCGAGCGGACCGAAGAGGGCGACTTTCGCATTTTCGAGGGCCAACGTACCCCTATCAACACGTTGAACAACTTGGCCGGGAAGCGCCCCGAGCAGTTCACGCTGAACGTCCGCAAACTGGAAGACCAGCGCCGGGGCGCGTGGGACCCGGTGGAGCGACTCAAGGACATGGATCACGATGGGGTTGACGCCGAGGTCCTCTACGTCGGGGGTCCATTGCAGACCGCGGACGCCCAACTGCGGTTGAACAGCGTCCGTGGCTACAACCGGTGGCTCGCTGACTACTGCTCGCATGCCCCGGATCGACTGCTGGGGATGGCCGCGATTCCGATCGACTCGCCCGAGCTGGCGGTCGCGGAACTTCGCTTCGCCCAGGAGCACGCGCTGGCGGGAGGGTACATCCCGCTCTTCCCCGATCAGGGCGACTACGGCAACAGGCAATGGGATCCGATGTGGGAGGCGTTCCTCGAGACCGACCTGCCGATCGGCCTCCACGTGGGTGGCCGACGTCCGGGGACCGCGGTCGCGAGCCTCTACGAGAGCGCTCCACGGTTCATGACCGGACTGGTGATGAGCAAGCTCACCATGGCCGAAGCTCTCTCCGAGCTCATCCACGGATTGGTCATGCAGCGCTATCCGGACCTGCGCTTTCTCGCCGTCGAAGGCCAGATCGGATGGATCTCGTTCTTCGAGTACTACTCAGACCACATCTGGGAGAAGCACCGCTATTGGACAGACTCCTCGCTTACGGAACCACCCAGCTTCTACTTCCGTCGGCAGGTGGCAGCCACGTTCATGGAGGACCCTGTGGGCCTTCGCGAGTACCAGCACATCGGCGTCGACAACATCATGTGGGCGAGCGACTATCCGCATTCGGAGACCACCTGGCCCGACTCGAAGAAGCTGACGGACGAGTGGTTCCGTTCCTTCCCCGAAGAGGATCGGGACAAGATCCTCTGGAAGAACTGCGCTCGGATGTTCGGTCTCGGCTGACCGCTCGCCCACGTCTCAACCCAGTCCCTCCATCCACTCGTCGATCGCAGGACCGCCCCGGTCCACCGGTTCGGAGTAGTAACGCCCCGACCGGATGGTGTTGGTCTCCTGGTCGATCGCGAAGATGACCACTGCGGCCATCTGGAGCTCACTGCTGACATAGCTGTTCTCGATCCACACCTCGGAGGAGGTCTCGACCATTCGCTGTACTTCGATCCGCCCCTCCGGGAACTTCGTCATCAGGTACCGCATGTTCTTGACTTCCTGATCCTTGCCCTTGAAACCGCGAGTCGGGTGCTGTGGTACGACCATCTCGAAATCGGGATGGATGCTGGCGGCCAGCTCGTCGATATCGCCGTTGTTGACGGCCTCGACGAATCGGAGGACCGGATTCACGCCGGATCCCCTCGGGTCATGGCCGTCTGCTCCCGGTAGAGGGTGTGGAAGTGCTGCACGACCGGCTCGTTTCTCCCGAACACGACGTGCCCGGGCGCCGCCTCGGCCCGTAGACCCGGCTCCGACTTCCCGGTGATCCAGAGGTCCTCGCCGTTGACGACGTTCTCGCAGCCGAACCGCACCGCCTCGTCGAGCTTCTTGCGCTCCTCATCTGTCTCGGGCTGCTGGGCCACGTAGACGGCGTGAATGCCGCATCCTTCCGCGGGGTGGCGCCCGGGGAGTATCCAGTACACCTCGATCTTTTCCGGGAAGACGGAGAAGCTGACCGATGGGTAGAGGCGGTACTGGATACTGATGTGCTGTGCCGGCTCCCACTCGTCCTCCGGCTGCTCACGCAGTGCGTCGATCGAGCGCAGGGCGGACACCATGCGGACGTGGGGGCCGAAGAAATCTACCGCTTGCCGGCGCGAGTAGATGTAGTCGGAAAGGGTCTCGGAGTGCAAGACGGCGAAGTGGTAGTTCTCGCAGAACGTGTCCCAGGCGAACTTCCAGTTGCCACGGAAGGGATGGAGATGGTGCTCGGTGTAGAGACAGAACGAATCGAATCCCCAGTCCCCGAGCTCCGGCCCGAGCCCACAGAGCAGTTCGTCGACGTCGATCGCCGGCCCCGGGATCGGGCGACCGAAGAGCATCCCGTACTTCTCTGCCGAGGGGAGCTCGATGAGCCCATGGTCCTCACGACACAGCTCCTCGAAGCCTTCCGGTTCCGGGACACCGAGTAGGGCGCCCTCGAGGCCGTAGCGCCAGCCGTGGAACCTACAGACGAGGGAGTTCGTCCGGCCGGCACCTTCGGCGATCTTGACGCCGCGGTGGCGGCAACTGTTGAGGTGGAGCCGGGCCACACCGGCCCGATCCCGGCACAGGAGAAGTGGGGTGTCGGCGATCTCGAACGCCCTCCAGGAGCCGGCGACGGGGATGTCGGCACTCAGGCCCATGAACATGGGCGTCCGCCCGAAGATCGTGTCCCGCTCGCGCTGCTGCAGCTCGGCCGAGGTGTAGACCTCGGTGGGCTCGTACATGATGGTCGGAGCCAGGTCGGTCTCCCTCCGATCGAGAAGCCCGAGCATCCGCTTGGCCAAACCGAGGGTCAACGCCGTGTTCATGACCCGCCAACCACCATCTGCACCCCTCCTCCGCCAATCGGGTCGGTCACGAGCCTGATCCACGGTTCCAGGTGAGCGAGTGTACGCTCATTTTCCAGATCGGGACGACCGGGATCGGGGTGGCCGGGGTGGTCTGCACAGCGTCAGTCGAGACTCCTTTCCACGTCGGGATCGCCAGTCCTGACGTGGACGCCCTTATGAGGTCGCTCGGCCCGGTCCTCGGACTCAGGTGGGTCAGCTTGCCCCGTCCCCCGATCCTTCACGACACGCCGACCGGGAGGGTCAGGCCGTCGAGTCAGGTCGTCTGGTCCTCGGAGGGACCGCTCCACATTGAGCTCGTGAAGGCGGAGCCGGGCACGGTATATCCGCCCGAGCTGGGTACGCACGTCCATCATGTCGGCTACTGGACAGACGACATCCCAGGCACCGTCGCCGCTCTCCAAAGGCGGGGCTGGGCGCTCGAGGTGACGATCCACGACGACCGGGGCATGCCATCGACCTTCGCCTACCTGTCCCGGGCCGGAGACGTATGGATCGAGCTGGTGGATGCGGCCGGACGGGCCTGGCTGCATGCCCTCCTGTCAGGGGAGGACTCCCCGTGAGTGGGACGATCACCCACCGCTCCTAGGTTGACTCGTCTGGACTCCTCGGGCTGCGGTTACACCTCAAGCCTCGGTTGTCTGCGCCCTACTATGACGCTATGCCCACTGATGCACCGGCGCCACGACACGCCGCCGTCGAGCAAGACCGTCAGCCCAGAGGCTCGTGGACACGGCGCTCGTTAAAGGTGATCGGATTGCTTCTGCTCGGTGCGGCGCTATCAGCTGCGGGATTCATCGGCTGGTACCAGTGGGGCAGATCGACCGAGCCGACTTCGATTCCGATCACGTATACGAAAAATGGCGGAAGCGGGATGAACCCGACCCGCTGTGAGGTGAACGCCTCTCAGGGCGAGGCTCTGGCATACGGCACATTCACCGGCCCGGCGAACCCCCAGGGCAACAACATCGCCCTGTACGTGGTGGGGGCACATGGCGAGTTGTTGGGGAGTACCTACCAGACGGACACCGACGTGAGCGCAGGGGCTGACTGGACTCTGCAGACCCACCTGCTCCAGGGGTTCGGGCCGGCGATCAGTTGTTATGTGAGCAGCAGCTGAGGCGTGGACATGATCGTCGCCTGCGGATAGTTGAGCAAGGAGGGGCTCAGCGCGCGACGGGCCCAGGCGCGAACCGGATGTGGAGCTCGGTGGGGCCCCGGGAGCAGCCGGAGTCGTACGTGACACGGGCCTCGTCGATTCGGATGTCCGAGAGCCGCGCGAGGAGTTCCTCGAGGGCGACCCGCAACTCCAAGCGAGCAAGGTGGACACCGACGCAGTAGTGGGCCCCGTAGCCGAAGGCGAGATTCCGCGCCCGGTCGCGCTCGAAGTCGACGGTGTCGGCCGCGTCGAACTCGGCCGGGTCACGGTTGGCCGCGGCCACGAGGAGCAGGATCGGGTCACCGGCCCGCAACTGCTGGCCGCCCACGACGGTGTCGTGCCTGGCCGTACGGACGAGCCCGCCGGCGGGCGGCTCCCAACGCAACAGCTCGTCGATGGCCCGCGGCAGCAACTGCGGCTGATCGACCAGCCGCCGGAGCAGCTCGGGACGGTCGGTGAGCGTGGCCAGCATGTTGCCCAGCGCGTGCGCCGTGGTGTCGAGGCCGGCAGCGATGAGCTGGAGCAGCGCGCGTTGGATCTCGTCCTTGGTCAGCGGCCGTCCCGCCACGGTGCCGTGCAGCAGGGCGTCGACGACGTCATCTCGGCGTGGCTCGGACTTCCTCCGCTCCACCATCCGCTCAATCAGGCTCATGAAGCGCTCGTGGACGAGTGGGGCCTGTGGCGTCCCCAGGGCGTGCATGATGGCCATGGTCCAGTGGAACGCCTCGTCTATCCCGGATTCGGGAAGCCCGAGGAACAGCCGGAAGACCACCGCGCCCGGCAGCGGGCGGGCGAAGTCGGCGATGAACTCGCAGCTCCCCTCCGCAATGAAGGTGTCGATGAGGTCGCGGGTGATGTCGCGGATGGCCGGCTCGTACTGGGCGACCGCTGCGACGCGGAAGTAAGGGTCGAGAAGCCGGCGGAAGTCGCGGTGCAGTTCGCCTTCGAGCTGCAGTGGGATCAACGGCACGGCCCCCGGGTTGGCGGGGATGGTGACCGTGGGGACCGGAGTGAAACAGTCGTCGTTGGCGAACCCGTTGAGCACGTCGGCAAAGCGACTGAAGGTCCAGAATCCACCTTGCGCGGCGCTGTGCGCGACCGGGCACTGCTCACGAAGTTCGTCGGCCACTTCGAAGAAGTGCTCCTCGAACTCCGGGTCGAAAGGGTCGAAGCGCTGGATCAGACGAGGGAAGCGAGACCTGTCGGGCACCGTCACTCGTTGGTTCCCACCTTTCCGGGCTGACACGTGATGGCGGCAACGATGCTACCGCCGAGGTCTCCACCCGGCCCGCACCCACACCTTGCCGCAGGCTCTCCGGTCTGGTTAGGTGGTACCCGTAGCACCAAGGGAGGGGGTCTTGTGGGGACCGATCGATTGGATATCAACTTCTTCGACCGGGCGGTGATCGAGGACCCGTTCCCGCTCTACGAAGAGGTCCGCTCTGCCGGCCGGGTGGTGTGGAACGACGTCCTCCAGGCCTGGATGCTGCCAGGCTACGACGACTGCAAGGCCGTGCTCAGTGATCCGGTCCGGTTCTCCAATGCCCACTACCGCGACCCGGCCAAGGTGTGGTGGTTCGAAGCGCCGAACATGGTCATGGTGGAGCCACCCGAGCACCATCGGCTGCGCAACCCGTTGGCGCCGATGTTCACCCGCTCGGCGGTAGCCAGGTTGGAGGAGTTCGTGGGCGGCATCGTGGACGACCTGATCGAACCGCTGATCGGTTCGGGCGAGGAATTCGACATCATCGGCGACTTCACCATGATCCCCACCGTCGTCCTGGCCGAGATGATCGGAGTGGCCGACGAGCACCGGGAGGACTTTCGCCGATGGTCGAGCACGATCGCCGGCTCTCTCGCCTACGGCAACGAGGATCCGGAGGCCCTGGTGCGCATGCGGGCTGCCAGCGACGAGTTGACGGCGTACCTGTCCGAAGAGTTCGAGCGCCACCGGGTCGAAGAACCCGAGGACCTCCTGACCGACCTGCTGCACCTCCCACAGGACGTGCGCATGAGCGACGCCGAGATCCGCTCGGCCATCTCTGTCCTGCTCCTCGCCGGCTACGACACGACCGCCAAGTTGATGTCCAATTCCCTGGTGGTACTCGAGCGCCACCCAGATCAGCGGCGTCTCATCGCCGAGGATCCGTCACTGCTACCGGCCGCCATCGAGGAGGTGCTCCGCTGGTCGGGGGTGCTCCAGGGCGTCCTGCGCACGGTCGAGCAGGACACACAGATAGCCGGCACGGCCATCGCCCAGGGCCAGTTCATCTGCACCCTGCCCGCCGCCGCCAACCGGGACCCGGCCCGCTGGACGGACCCCTGGCGCTTCGACATCCGGCGCGAGCCGCGGGCCCATCTCGGCTTCGGGTACGGTCCTCACCTCTGCATCGGAGCGCCGCTGGCCCGGCTCGAGACCCGGATCGCCCTCGAACGACTGCTCCGTCTCGCCCCCGACTACATCCTCCGGGATGTGGACTACGGTCCCGCCTGGTTCATACGGGGGCCGCAGCGGGGCCTTCTCCGGGTGCCCGCCCACACGCACGCCTAGGACATCGGAGGAGCACCCATGGAATACGCCACGGCAAAGGAGCTACTGCGCGCGGAGCGACTCCGTGTAGAGGATCTGCTCTCAGACATGGACCAGGCCGGGAGGGACGACCGAACCGCAGCAAATCAGCCGGGAGAGATGTACGACTCGGCCGAGCCCCTTACGAGGGAGGGAACCGACGAATCGGTCCGGGCGGGACTACAGGAACGGTTGGCGGCCATCGACCGGGCTGAACAGCGGCTCGAGGCCGGCACCTACGGCTTTTCGGTCCGCAGCGGCCAACCCATTCCGGACGATCGGCTTGAGGCCGACCCCGCCGCGGAGCTGACCACTGCCGAGGCTCAACACGACGTCTGAACCGGCCAGGTGCCGAGAGAGTTCCTGGCGGCTCAGTCGATCCACACCGTCTTGGCGTTGCAGAACTCCTTGAGGCCAAGCTGGGACAGCTCGCGCCCGAACCCGGATCGCTTGATGCCGCCGAAGGGCAACTCGGGGGTCGAGACCACCATGGCGTTGACGAAGACCTGCCCGGCTTCCAGCTCCTCGACACAGCGCTCGATCTCGTCCGCATCGCCGGTCCACACGCTCGAACCCAGCCCAAACGTGGTGGAGTTGGCGACCTTCAGGGCGGCACTGAGGTCGGGCACCCGCTCCACCAGGGCAACCGGGCCGAACACCTCCTGAGTGGCCACCCTCATGTCGGGGGTGACACCGGTCAAAACGGTAGGCGCAAAGTACCAACCGGGACCCTCGAAGGTACCGGGCCTGACATGCACGATCGCTCCCTGGCTCCGGGCATCCTCGACCTGGGCCACCAGCTGGTCGCGCTGGGCCTCGGTGACGATGGGGCCCACCTGGGTCGCCGGATTGAGCGGGTCGCCGACGACGAGGGCGTTCATCGCCTCGACGAAGCGTTCGATGAACTCGTCGGCGATCGGTTCCACCACGATGAAGCGCTTGGCGGCGATGCAGGACTGTCCGTTGCTCAGCAGGCGCGAGGTCACCCCCGTCGACACCGCGGCACCGAGGTCGGCCGACTCCAGCACGATGAACGGATCGGATCCACCAAGCTCGAGCACGCTTCTCTTGAGCACTCGGCCGGCGGTAGCGGCTACCGAAATGCCGGCCCGCTCGCTGCCGGTGAGCGTCACGGCAGCGATCCGGGGATCCTCAATGACTGCGGCGACATCGTCGGTCTCGACGAACAGGTTGGTGAAGACGCCTTCGGGCACCCCGGCGCGTCGGAACGAGTCCTCCAGGAACTGCGCCGTCTGGGGGACGTTGGGTGCGTGCTTGAGCAGACCGACGTTACCCACCATGAGTGCTGGGGCGGCGAACCGGATGACCTGCCACAAGGGGAAGTTCCAGGGCATGATGGCCAGGATCGCCCCGAGTGGCTGGTAGTGCACGTACGAGACCCGTGCGGCGGTGGGGATCGGCTCATCAGCCAGGAGCGCTGGGGCATGCGCAGCGAACCAGCGCAAGGCCATGGCGCACTTCGCCACCTCGGCGTGGGCCGCAGCCAGCGTCTTGCCCATCTCGGTGGTCACCATGCGCGCGATGGTCGCCGCTTCCCCTTCATAGAGGTCAGCGGTCTGATGGAGGTAGCGGGCTCGCTCGGACATGGGCGTTCGCCGATAGCCGACGAACGCCTCGACGGCACGGTCGAGGAGCACATCGACGTCGGCCGCCGTGTGTGACGGGAAGTCTTTCTCCGTCAAGCCGGTGGCGGGGTTCACGGTCGCAAAGGGCATGCCTTCCTCCTACTGGCTCGGGCACGACTGATGGAGATCTTGTCTCACAGGACGACCGTTGAGCCCGTGGGATGGTCTCCGGGCACCGCTTTGTGTCCCCGCCTGCGTTCAGTACGCTTCGTCCGGTGGCTAAGGGAAGACGGCGTGCCGCGGAGCTCCTCGTCCACTGCCTCGAACACGAGGGAGTGACCTGCGTGTTCGGTATTCCCGGTGAGGAGAACATTCACCTCACCGATGCCCTCTCCCGGTCGTCCATTCGCTACGTCTTGGTGCGCCACGAGCAAGGGGCCTCCTTCATGGCCGAGATCTTCGGCCGACTCACCGGCAGAGCCGGTGTCTGCTCGGCCACCCTTGGGCCCGGCGCCATCAACCTCCTGTTGGGAACGGCCGATGCCTACACCAACAGCACGCCCGTACTGGCCCTTTCGGCGCAGGTGGGACTGAACCGGATCTACAAGGAGTCCCATCAGAGCGTCGACCTGGTGTCCATGTTCTCGCCGGTCACCAAGTGGGCGGACCTGATTCTCACCCCCGGGGCCATCCCCGAGATGGTCCGCAAGGCCTTCAAGCTCGCCCAGACCGAGCGCCCGGGATCGGTGTATCTCGGCGTACCAGAGGACGTTGAGGCGGCCTTCGTGCCCGATGAGCTGACGCCCCTGGACCTCAACTCGCCCCGACCCGATGAGCCGTCGCCCTCGCAGATCGAGCGGGCGGCCGCAGTGCTCACTGCGAGCCGGCGACCCATCGTCTTGGCTGGGCACGGAGCGGCCCGCTCGGGGGCGGCCGATGCACTCCGGCGTTTCTCCGAGCTGCTCGGCCTCCCGGTGGCCACCACCTTTCACGGCAAGGGCGTGTTTCCAGACGATCACCCCCACTCGCTCGGCGCGGTCGGGTTCATGAGCCACGACTACGTCAACTTCGGGTTTGACGAGGCCGACGTGATCGTCAGCGTGGGCTATGAGCTCCAGGAGCTCGATCCTGTCAGGATCAACCCGGGCGCCGACAAACAGATCATTCACCTGAGCCGTGTCCCGGCAGAGGTGGACGCGCACTACAACGTCGAGGTGGGGATTCAGGCCGACATCCCACGGACGCTCGTTGCCCTCGCCGAGGCGACCACTCGCCACTTCGAGCGGGGCACGAGCGGAGAGAAGATCCGACGGCTCCTGGCTGACGAGCTCGCCCGTGGGGCGGCCGACGACAGCTACCCGCTCAAGCCTCAGCGAGTCGTTGCCGATACCCGGGCCGCCCTGGGCCGCTCGGACATCGTCCTCGCCGACACGGGCGCGGTGAAGATGTGGATGGCCCGGCTCTACCCCACGTATGAGCCGAACACCTGTCTGATCTCCAACGGGCTCTCCACCATGGCCTTCGCCCTGCCCGGCGCCATCGGGGCCAAGCTGGCGGTGCCCGAGTCCAAGGTGCTGGCGGCGGTCGGGGACGGGGCGTTCCTCATGAACTCCCAAGAGATCGAGACGGCGCTCCGGGAGCGCATCCCCTTGGCCATCTTGATCTGGGAGGACAGTGCCTACGGGCTGATCGGCTGGAAGATGGACCTGGAGCTCGGTCATCACGTCTATGTCGGATTCTCCAACCCCGACTACGTGGCCTATGCCGAGAGCTTCGGGGCCCGTGGCTATCGAGTGCGCGCCGCAGGTGATCTTCTCCCCATGCTCAACGAGGCCCTGGCCGCCGACACGGTGTCGGTGATCACCTGCCCGGTCGACTACACCGAGAATCTCCGACTCACCGACGCGTTGGGCGAGCTGTCCGGACCTTTCTGAACGATCCGCCTGCGTGAGATCTTCGCAGCCCCCGGGCCGGCAGGCTCTCTGAGATCCTCAGTCCTGCAATAGGGGTGATCCCGCCAAACCGATGACCGCGGAGTCACTCGGCATGATGAGCCAGAACCTGGCAGTCTTGACTCGCCGGGCGGTTATCCCACGTCACGGCAGGAGATTGTGGTTCCGTCTCACAGAAGAATGGCCGAAGCGGGACCCCGTTCAGCTAGGAGGCGCGGCAATGAGCTCACTGACCACTCGCGATGGCACGGAGATCTTCTACAAGGATTGGGGCTCGGGCCAGGCCATCGTCTTCAGTCACGGCTGGCCGCTGTCGGCCGACGACTGGGACACACAGATGCTGTTCTTCCTGCACCATGGCTACCGGGTCATTGCCCACGATCGGCGTGGGCACGGCCGCTCTGCGCAGACCAGCGATGGCCACGACATGGATCACTACGCGGATGACTTGGCGGCGGTGACCGCACATCTCGATCTCCACGACGCCGTTCACGTCGGCCACTCGACCGGTGGGGGCGAGGTCGCCCACTACATCGCCCGGCACGGCGAGGACCGCGTGGCCAAAGCGGTACTCATCAGTTCGGTGCCGCCGCTTATGGTGCAAACCGACGCCAACCCCGGCGGCTTGCCCAAGAGCGTGTTCGACGACTTGCAAGCCCAGCTGGCCGCCAACCGGTCCGAGTTCTACCGGGCTTTGCCCTCGGGACCCTTCTACGGCTTCAACCGGCCCGGCGTCGAGCCCTCCGAAGCGATCATCGACAACTGGTGGCGCCAGGGGATGATGGGGGGAGCGAAGGCACACTACGACGGCATCGTCGCCTTCTCCCAGACTGATTTCACCGAGGACCTAAAGAAGATCACTGTGCCCGTGCTGGTGATGCACGGAGACGACGATCAGATCGTCCCCTACGCTGACTCTGGCCCGCTGTCCGCGGCGCTCGTGCAGAACGGGACGCTGAAGACCTACCACGGGTTCCCGCACGGCATGCCGACCACCCAGGCCGAGACGATCAACGCAGACCTGCTGGCCTTCATCGAATCTTGACGTTGGGCTTCGGCGCCCGACGAGGTTCACCGGAAGAGCCTGCGGTTCCAGCCTCGGCGAAGATGTCTCGGAGCCGAATCTTCGAGTCGTTGCCATCCGGCCTGCCCCCTACGTCACGAGATCCGGATAGCACTGCTCGACGAGCATCCGACACCCGTCTTGCCAGCTGACCTCGCAGGGGCCGAGCACCTCGTTCCTGAACGTGGTGTCGAGCACCAGGGGTGGCCACGCCGCGGATGTGTACTCGAAGACGGGCTCCCGCCCGATGAGTCGAGCCATGTACGTGCAGTACTCCTCGATCGTCGTGAGATCGTCTCCGCACCAGTTGACCACGAGCGGCGGGATACGGCCCGCCTCGAGCGCGGCCACCCCGAGGCGCGCCGCGTCCGGTTCGAATATGGGGCGGGCATAGTTGGGCCCCTCGTTGTGAAGGGGAATGGACTTGCCTTGGACGATCAGATCCAGTCGGTCCCTCATGGGGCCACCGTCAACGCCCGAGGCGTTATGTACTCGGATGATCGTGGCAGGCGTACGGAGACTCCGCGACAGGTAGCTGACGATCTGTTCATTCGCCACCTTCGTGAAGGCATACGCAGCCGAGGTGTGAATGCCGAAGGAGTGTGTTTCCGGCACCGCCGTGGCGCCGCCCGGCGGGTCGTACACCGACGCAGTCGAGGCCAGCAGGAAGCCCTTGAGGCCCGGGAGGTGGGCCATCAGGCGTCCCGTGGCGTCAGCGTACGTGTCGAACGAGTCGGGCCAACGGCCCAGCGGTTCGAACACCGAGCTCATCGGCATGGCGGTGTGATACACGTAGTCGAAGTCCGTAGGGAGGTCGTCAAAGGGGTCGAGCAGATCATGTACCAGGCAGGTAACACCCGAGGCCTCCAGCTTCTCGCGCGCCTTCGGATCGGAGAAACGTGCCATGGCGAACACCTGATTGTCAGCGGCCAGCAGTCGTGCTGCGGGTGCGCTTACTGGGCCCTGGCCACCGACAAAGAGCACCTTCTGTCCCTGCATGCATCCCTCCTCGGTTTCATCCATCCAACGGCAACATCGGGCTCTCTGCAACTCGCCCGGCCGCGCCGGGCGTGTGTCAGAGCGGGGCGCTGACCCGCCCACCGCTCTTCAACGGCGTGTCAGCTGTACGTCAACTCGTAGTCATCGACCCGCTGCTCGACGATCCGAAGGTTGCCGTCTGACAACGGCTTCATGACGTAGTGCAGGTTGAGGATCGCGTTCGCGCCGTACGGCCGTGGGCTGTCGAGCAGGTAGGCGACCACCGTGCAGTGCACGAGCACCGAGTCGCCCTCGGTCATGCAGCGCATATTGGACACCACGTGACAGGCGGCCTGACCGGTACCGGCGGCCGATGAGTGCCGCATCGTCTGGCGGATTGCCGCCTTGCCTCTCACTGCCTGGAGGACGGCATCCTCCGCGTAGAGCTCCAGTGCGCCTTCAATGTCCCCGGCATCCATCCGGGCGTTCAGCTCAACGACGACGAGCTGGGCGGCGGATCGCAGTCCGAGCTCAACTGGGTCCGGCACATGTCCGGGATCGTCGGCCATTTCCCCTCCCTCGAAGGCTATCTGCCTTCTGAGTCTAGCCGGAAAAACGCCCATGCTGGGCAATTGCTCAGCACTCCCACGCTGTTGCGAGATGCTGGACGACTGAGTAGCGTGGAGTTGTGGACTACGTGGGCACCGCCGAGCACTTGGCGATTACCGGCGTTTCGCACATCCAGTTGAACGTGACGGACCTCGCGGCCAGCACGGAATGGTACAAGACGGTCGTGGGCTTGACGCAGCTTCAGGCTGCGCCCGGTAGATACGCCGTGCTGGCGCCCGAAGCCGGTGGTTTTCGCCTGGGTCTGTCCGAGGTGCACCAGACGGGCCCCAGCAGCGGGTTCGGCCACTTGGCTATCGCGCTCGAGAGCATGGACGTGTTGCACGCGTGGGTCGAACACCTCGACGCCATCGGTGCTCCGCACACCGATATCAAGGAGAACCCCTTCAGTCCCGGTGTCTTCTCCATCGACGTCTTCGACCCCGATGGGCACGAGATCGAGCTGATCTACGAGCCCTGAAGCGCCGTCGGTGCGCTCCCTCGGTCATTCGCCGAGTAACGAGGTGACGTCGTCCACCTCTTCCTGCGTGAATCGCCAGTTACCGGCGCGGGCATTTGCTCTCACCTGATCCACCTTCGTGGCGCCGGCAATGACCGACGCCACGACCGAGTTCGAGAGAAGCCACGCGAAGGCGAGATCCAAGATCGTGTGGTCGCGCTCTCGTGCCCAGGCCGTGAGCGCATCGACCTTTTGGAAGTTCTCCTCGCTCTGGAGCCCTCTTGCCAAGTCCCTGAGCGCGTCGTATCGGTCATTACCCCAGCGTTGCAGCCGGGTACCGTCGGGAGGCGCTTCGCCTCGGCGATACTTTCCAGTGAGCAACCCGCTCGCAAGCGGGAAGTACGGGAGGTACGCAAGACCGAGCTCGAGGCAGAGGGGAAGCACCTCGGCTTCGTCAGCGCGATGGAACATGTTGTAGTGGTTCTGCACGCTCACCAGTCGGACGCCGGCTCCCGCTGCCATATGCGCCTCGCGCAGTTGGGTAGCTGAAAAGTTCGAGCAACCGATCTCTCTCACCTTCCCCGCTCTCACCGCCTCGTCCAGCGCGGCCATGGTGTCACCGATTGGCGTCTGGGGGTCTGGCCGGTGGATCTGGTACAAGTCGATCCGGTCAGTCGCTAAACGCCGAAGGCTCGCCTCCAACGCTCGTCGGACATAGTCCGGACTGGCACCGCCCGTGCCTTTCTCGCCACCTACGGGGTCTCCGAACTTGGTGGCAATGACGACCTCGTCCCGCCGACTTCGCAGGGCCCGGGCCAGACGCTCCTCACTCTCGCCATAGGAGTCCGAGGTGTCGAAGAGGTTGATGCCCTCCTCCATGGCCGCGCCGACCACGGAACCAACCTCGTCCGCCGACATGCTCGAGCCGAAGTTGTTCGTTCCGAGGCCGACAACCGCCACTTCTAGCCTGCCGATCCTCCGGGTCTTCACATCTCCTCCTTCGTCCGTGAGACTCCCAGCCCCACGGTCGCGGCTGCGGCTGTTCCCCGTCAATCTCTTCCGTCACTCCTTTGCTGGACAGTCGCTCAGCATTTGGCCGAAGAGGTACCCTGTCGCGGTGACCATCGCCGTTCCGGATATCGGGCTGGGTTGTGCGAATCTGCTCTACACCGAGTTGCCGGAGTTCATCGAGGTGGCCGAGCGTGCCGGATTTCGCCGGATCACGGTGCGGCCGTTCGCCTTCGTTCAGGCCCAGGAGGCCGGCTGGACGCAGTCCGCGCTCCAAGGGCGCCTCGCCGATGCCGGAATCGCGGTGACGATGATCGACGCCCTCATCACCGCGCTGCCCGGGCGGCCATCGGGCTCCGACCTCGACCCGGACCTGCGCGCACGCCTACCCATAGACGTGATCGATCCCCCCGACGAGGCGAAGTGCTTTCGCGCCGCCACCGCCCTCGGTGCGTCCACCGTCAACGTGACCCACTACCTGGGCCGGCCCCTGCCACGAGATGTCATGGCCGAGGCCCTGGCGGGCGTGTGCCAGCGCGCCAGGTCCCTGAGCCTGCGGATCTGCCTGGAGTTCTTCCCGGACTGCGGGTTGCCAGACATCGCATTCGCCCAGTCGGTCGTGGAAGCGTGCGGCGAGCCGAACGCTTCGCTGCTGCTCGACGTCTTCCACCTCGATCGTTCCGGCGGCACGGTAGACGACATCCGCCGCCTTCCCCCCGGCGCGATCGCCGGGATCCAGCTCAGCGACCGGCGAAAGCCGCCACCCGGGACACCCCACGTCCCATTCGGAGGCCGGCTGCTACCGGGAGAAGGCGAGCTCCCGTTGCCAGAGCTCGTGGAGGCAGCGCTGGAGAACAGCCCGGAGGCCACCGTCGACATTGAGGTACTCAACGAAGAGCTACAGAGCCTGCCACCACATCAGGCGGCAGCACGGTTGGCCGCGGCGGCGACCGAGTGGCGGGCCGCGATGAGCTGACCCACGGTCGCGTGGAGGCGATCGCCCGTCGGGCGTCGGCGCGCCCGGTCAGCGGTGTGCGGCTACAGCGATGTCATCGCTGAGGAGCTCGTCGATCCCCGCTGGATCGTGGGGCTCCGGAGGCTTGAGGTAGCCACCCCTGGCATCCCAGTTGGCCAAGAGCGGCTCGCTCAGTTCGGGCGTGCGCCCGGTGATGTCGGCGACGCGCGGGCCGATGCGTTCGGCGACCACGGCCAGCGTGGCGCGGTCCAGGCCGAGCACCCGGATGGCGTTCTCGCCGAGCATGAGCCGCAGCTCGTCATCGGGAACGCCGGCGAACGCGTCACTCAGCCAGTCCGCCGTGTTGGGCCACGTCCCCTCGGCGTGGGGATAGTCCCGGCCGAACGTGATCGTCTCGATGCCGATGTCATGGCGCATGGCCACCTCGGCCTTGTGCACGAACGACAGCGACGTGAGGCAGTGCTCGCGCCAGTACTCGCTGGGCGTGCGCATGGCCGGCAGGTCGGCGCGGTGCTCGTCGAAGACGACATCGAGGTGTCGCAGCGTTGGCGGCAACCAGTCCCCGCGCACCTCGGTCATGAGCAGTTTCAGCTTGGGGTGCCGGTCGAAGACCCCGCCGAGCATGAGCTGCCACATGGCTCGCCGCGGGCGAAGATCCTTGGAGAAGAAGCGCTCGGCATTATTGATGATCTCGGCCAGCAGGTCGGTGCGACCTTCGGCCTCCATGTTCGTGCGGAGGCCCTCTATGCCGTTGAGGAACTCGCACTGCTTCTGGCCGTATCCGGCGTGGATGACGGCCGGGAGCCCGACGTCGGTCAGCTTCGACCAGAAGGGATCGAAGTAGGGATCGTACGGCGGCGGCAGATCGGCACGGTAGAAGTACCCGGGCACGTAGGCACCGGCGAAGCCGTGCTCAGTGATCCAGTCCAGTTCGGTCAGCATGGCGTCGATGTCGACCTGACTCGCTGGGTCACCCACGAGCAAAATCCGGCTCCTTGCGGCGCCGAAGGCGTCGGCCGCCCACCGGTTGTAGGCGCGCACACCGGCGGCCACGACGTCCTGCGGCAACGGGCGGAACTGCGGGCTGAGCGGGCTGATCGCCCGTGGATCGCCGGAGTACACGAACTCCGCGGCGACGCCTTCGCGATCCATCTCGGCCAGACGCCGATCGGCGTCCCAGCACCCGAGGTAACCGCCCGACTGCCAGATGCCTTCGGGGTCGATGACCTCCAAGGTCTGGGGGGAGAAGTTGGCGAACAGGCCCAGCAGCTGCTTGTAGCGCTCGTTGTCCTCGTACAGCCCGGGCAGGTAGTCGTGGTACTCGGCCTCGACGTACTCCGGCCACGTCTCGGGCGGAGGGACGGCGTGGGAGTCCCCCGACACGACAATCAGTCTGTTCATCGGCACCTCCTCGGCCGCGCGGGCGCCCCGTGCAGCCGCCTCATCAGCTGTCGACAGCTTCAGCCACGATCTTGGCGTCGTAGACGACGGTATCGTGCCATTCCAGCACGCCGTCGTCGCTGTACCAGCCGTCGAGGGACTGGCGGCGCAGATGGCGACGGAGCGTGCCCATCTCCGTCGGGCGGCAGTGCTGGAGCGCGAGGTTGTCCCAGATGATGAGGTCGTTGGGCTGCCACTCGTGGCGGTAGACGACCTCGGACGCGTAGAGGCGAGCGAACAGCTCCTGGAGCAGCTCCTCGCCCACGTCGTCGGGAAGCTCGACGATGTGGCTGGTCTGGAGCTCGTTCACCAGGATGGTCTGCTCGTCGAGGTGTGGCGGCTGGTACACGATCGGGTGGACGTAGGTCACGTAGCGATCCGGAGCCGAGTCCGGCTCCATCTCCACGGCGCGCCAGCGTTGATTGGTCCGCTCGACGGCGGTGTCCTTCATGTGTAGTGCGTGCAGTGGCTCTATCCGGGCCCGGAGCTCCTCGGGCAGGTGCTCGAGGACATGAACGGCGCTGGTGAACATGGTCGGGACGGCCCCAAGCTCCAGGTCCTGCGCCCAGAGCGAGGTGCCGATGCCCGGGTGCTCCCCGTAGGTCCCGTCGTTGTGCCACAGCAGCTCGGTCGTGCCCACGCCGACCAACCGGTCCTCCCCATTGGTCACGTACGCCGCCAGTGTGCCCGTCGCCTGGGAGACGTGGATCGGCCCGAAGGCGCCGACGAACCGGTTCTGGTCCTCCTCGGTGACCTCCTGACCCCGCACCAGCAAGAGGTGGTGCTCACAGAAGAGCCGGCGCAGCTCCGCCTGGTCCTCTTCGGTCTGTGGACGGGTGACGTCAAAGTCGACCAGCTCGGCCCCGAGCATCTCGGACAGCGGCACAACCTGCATGCGGAACCCCCTTTACCTACCGGCCTCGCGTGCCGTGATACTCGTCTTGCCAATGGGCGCAAGATTACCCATGCACTCCCCCGGTTTGCAAGGGTTACCTTGCACGTGACCGCACTGCCCCATGACAGCGGAGTGGAATCGAGGTACGAATAGTGGACCTTGGAATTGAACCGACTGACGGGAGGTGCCCATGCCTGCTGTGACCGTTGACGACCGGTCGACACTGCCCAAACTCCCTGCCCCCGACCGGGCAGTGACCAACGAACGCCCGGTGCGGTCGGTGACGACCGCACCGGGCGGCCTCGAGGGCGAGGGGTTCCCGGTGCGCCGGGCCTTCGCCGGCGTGAGCCTGGTCGACCTCGACCCCTTCGTGCACATGGATCAGATGGGAGAGGTCGACTACGCCCCCGGTGAGCCCAAGGGGACCCCCTGGCACCCCCACCGCGGGTTCGAGACGGTGACCTACATGATGGAGGGGACCTTCGCCCACCAGGACTCCCAGGGAGGGGGCGGTCTCATCACCGACGGAGCGACGCAGTGGATGACCGCCGGCAGAGGCATCCTGCACATCGAGACACCTCCCGAGGAGCTCGTCGTCTCCGGTGGCCTGTTCCATGGCATCCAACTCTGGGTGAACCTCCCGGCCCGGGAGAAGATGATCCCCCCCGCCTATCAGGGGCTCGAAGCCGACCAGGTGACCCTGCTGTCCACACCCGATGGCGGAGGCCTTGTGCGGGTCATCGCCGGCCAGGTGGGTGGGTATCGGGGCCCCGGCTCGACCCACACACCGATGGCCCTGCTGCACGCCAGCGTCTCCCCCGGTGCCCTCCTGGAGCTCCCCTGGGACCCGGACTTCAACGCCCTCGTCTATGTGCTCGCCGGATCGGGGCGGGCCGGCACTGACGGGCGACCGATCCACGAAGGGCAGCTGGTGTCGTTCGCCAGCGGTGACTGGATGGCCCTCCGGGCCGACGACGCTCAGGACTCGCGCACCGCCGATCTCGAGTTGCTCGTGTTGGGGGGGCGCCCCATCAAAGAGCCGGTCGAGCACTACGGGCCCTTCGTGATGAACACCAAAGCGGAGATCGGCCAAGCGTTGGAGGACTTCGAGGCCGGCCGTCTCGGCACCATCCCCCCCAACGCCCTCATGCCGCACGTGCCCGATCCCGCCCCGGTTCGAACGGAACGTACCGGAATCTGAGGAGGCGGTTGGAGCATTGGACAGCGAGCCACTCGAATGAGATTCGGATTCGCCATCCCCGCGTACGGCGAGAACGCCGACGGCGGACGAATCCGGGAGTTGCTCGTCGCCGCCGACGAGCTTGGGTTGGACTCTGCGTGGTTCCCCGACCACGTCGCGCTCCCTGACTACGCGGCGGACATGCTTCCCCCTCCTGTTCTCGAGCCATTGGCCGCATGTGCGTGGGGTCTGGGTCTCACCAATCGACTGCGGTTCGGCACCGATGTGCTGGTCGCCCCCTATCGCCATCCCCTGGTCGTGGCCGCTATGACCGGAACCCTCGGGCGACTGGCCGTCGACAGGCTCATCCTCGGTGTCGGCATCGGCTATCTGAGGGGCGAGTTCGACGCCCTGGGGGTGGGCCCTATGAGTCCCGAGCACGAGTCACAGAGGAGTTTCTCCGGATTCAGCGCACCAGCCCCGAGGGACTCTCGGTGGTCGCGCCAACGTCACCGGTGCCGCTCTGGGTCGGCGGCAACAGCGCGGCCGCCGTGCAGCGGGCGGCGTTGCTCGGCGACGGGTGGCACCCGCTGTGGATGCCCGACCGGACGTACGCACTGGCTCGTACGCGGATCCTCGAGACACGGAAGGCGGCCGGTCTCACGGAGGCGTTCACCTTCTCCTACAGCTGCAGCGCCACGAAGATACTTTTCGAGAGCCCACAAGGGTGGCCGCCGCCCCGGGCTCGGGCTCCCAGGGGCTCGGAGTTCCGTTATGCCCCCGAGCCGTGGGTCGACGGCGACAACCGGCCCCGTCTCGTCGGTACCCCGGACCAGGTGATCGCCGACCTCCGGCTTCTCGAGGTCGCCGGAGTCGAGCATGTCACCCTACGTTTTGGTTCAACGGACATCCGCGATCTCGAGCGCTTTGTCGAGGAGATACGACCTGCATTCGCCTGAGGTTCAACCCGTGTTGCGCAGGGTGCGGTTCATAAGATCTTCCTCACCTGACGGTTATGAAGAAACCATGACGATTACATTACATTCGGCACCGGGTCCGTGGGGTTTGGGGGCGGGGGGGCCTCAGGGGGGCGCATTCCCACGGACCCGGTCTCTTGTTCGGCTGAAAAACACCGCCGCGAGCAGCGCGGGCGGCCGGAAGTTCACACGATTGCCAAGCCCTCCACAGCGGGGTCTCATGACCTACCCGTAGTGTGCCCTATGTCGCCCCTCCTCCCCCCTGAGGGCTGGTGACCAACGCCCCCGGGCCGTCCTTGACGGTTGCCGGGGGCGTTTCGCGCCGCGGTCAGCTGTCGAGGAGGCCTGAGTGTACGTACGCCGCCTTGATCCTGCCCTTTTGCTCGTCGGTCAGCTTGACCTGGGGAGGGCGAGAGTGAGGGTAGTCCCCGACCGGGAGCCCGAGAAGCTGTGCGCAGTACTTGAAGGCGGATCCGAAGTGGGTCAGGTAGCCGGGGCGCTGCGGAAGTTCGGTGTAGGTCAGGCCGTGGGCGCCGGGACCGTCGACGTTCGCGTTGAAGTAGTACTCGCGCGCCTCGTCAAGCTTGCCCTCCAGGACCAGGTTGAACCAGTTCGTGTACCGCTTGTCGCTCGGTGTCTCTGTGAGGTACGCCATCCCGCCGAGGATGCAGGGACCCTGCAAACCTTGCTGTACGTACCCGGCGAGGTACAGGGCGCTGGGGCTGCCGCTGACGTCCCACATGACGAGCTTGCCCGGGATCATCTGGGACACGGCAATGCCGTGGCCGGGCGTCGTGGCGGGGTCCTTGATGGCGCACATCGCCGGGATCTCCTCAGCGACCAGTGCGACCTCGGCCGGCGTCATCTGGTATCCGGACGACGGCGAGTTGAACATCCCCAGGGCGATGTCCGTGCGATCGGCGACGTACGTGAAAAACTCGAGCATGCCGGGTCCACCGTGGGCTTCCATGACCGGATTCTGCAGGTAACAGATGTCGGCGCCGATCTCCTGCGCGTGGAGCGTCAGCTCGACGGTGTCCTTGGCGTTCAGCGCCACGGTACACACCTGGAGGAACGCCGAGGGCTTTACCCGGCGGGCCTCATCCACGGAGACCTCGGCGAGCTTCTTCCTCTCGTCCATCGTGAGCGCCCACCACTCGGCGAGGCCACTCGTCAGCCAGAGGCCGTCGTGGTCGAGGTCGCCGAGGCAGTAGCGGACGAGCGCCCGGTAGGCGTCGTAGTCGATGTCGTCGCCGTGCTCGCCGCTGAAGGGAGTGATGAGGGAGTCGGCGATGCCGCGCAGGTGCTGCTGGGCCCACTCTCTCGCTTCGCGTGCTCGTGCCATGACCGTGCTCCTTTACCGTATGGATTCCGAGAGGTCGAACGTCCAGCTGGCGGTGCGGCCGAAGCGGCTCAACCCCACGACGTCGGGCTCGCGGCGGCCGGCGTCCGCCGGCCCCACCCCGAATGCGATGCGGACGCGGTTGTGCCCGGCCGCCACGCTCACGCCGGTCGCCTCGTAGCCGAGCCCGCCGGCCGTTCCTTCCGCCAGGCCGATCGACCCGCGGGTGAGCGAGCCGCACCAGCCCGGATGGTCGGGATCGACAAGGCCGTCGTGGGTCGCCACCAGTTCGCACGTCACGTGCTCACCGTCCACCGTGACGGTCCGGTCGAAGCCCGGCGGCAGCATCGGCGTGAGGCGCAGCGCAGCGCCCACCGCTTCAGCGCCGGTCCCCAGTTCGATCGCAGCCGGGAGGCGCTCGGCGACGATCCACGACGCGCCCAACCAGGCCTCGTCGACGATGGCGCGGGTCGCGTCCTCACCGATGCGGTCGGCGACCGTCGCCTGTAACGAGGCAGCGAGGAGGTGGGCCTGCATCTGGAACTCCCGGGCGGCCGCGGCCAGCGCCGGGTCCGCGAAGTCACGCAGCCGGAAGTTGGGATCGAAGTCGCCCCGATAGTCGTTGCGGCCGGTGGTGGTGCCCCTGTCGGCGATGGTGTTCGGCACCGTGGCCAAGGGGAGGTTCGACATGCGCTGGGTCAGTGCAATCGGCCCCACCGGGTCATTTGCCTCATCGATGACGATTGTCCAGTGGCAGTGTGGATGACGGTCGGCGGGCACCCGCGGCGGACGGTGGACCGGTCGGATCTGCGCCCTCGGGTTCGTCGCCAGCGCCGTCGCGTCGAACGTCGGATCTTCAATGGTGTGGCACATGTTGAACACCTGCGCCTCGCCGAGCGGTTCGATGTCGATGAGGGCACCACAGTGAAGGAGCCGGAACTCGCCATGCAGCGGATCCGTCACGCTGTAGGCCACGTCCATGTACTCGTGACAGAAACCCACATCGAGCTGCAACGCCTTCATGATCGCCGGCACGTCGTCGCCCTCAATGCCCATCACTTGACGCATGCGATTGGTATAGACAGGGCTCACGCCCATCCACTGGTCGATGTTCACCGCCGTGCTGGCGTCCTCGTCCAGGCCGCCACGCATGGCGAGCGTCACCCCCAGCGCCTTCACGCCATGGAAACCGCTGAGCATGTAGTCGTGCGCAACCGCCAGCAGCTGCGGACGCGACAGCGAGTCGAGGTCTGCAAACCCTCGAGCCACGACCACCTCCCCCCTCCCCCGACGGAAACGTCACACCACGCGGACTGCCCGTACCGTAACACCGCGGAGTTCAGCGCCACCACCGTCGAGGACACCTGTTGCTCGGCGCCACGGCAAAAGGGCGGTCAGTGGGTGCGGTCCGCGTCCAGGGCGGCGTCGAGCAGTTTCTCTGCGGCGTCACGCGCCGACGGCGCGATCGCCCGGTCCCGATGGTCCATGCGGGCAGCCAGCCCGGCGCCGTCGTAGAGGAGATGGAGCTGGCGACCGAGGAGAACTGGGCCGGGGGCGCCGGCTTGCTCGGCCAGATCGGTGAACATGCTGCGGATCGAGGCCCGAAAGGAGTCGGCCGACTGTTCGACCAGCCCTCCGGTTGGCGCCTCGGTGGAGGCGGCGATGAAGGCGCAACCGTTGAAGTCAGGCTGCCGAAACTGGTGGGCTTGGGCATCGAAGACGGCCAAGATCTGCCGGCGAGGATCATCGACCGAACTGATCGCCTCGGTGAGACGCGCAACCGTGCGGTCGTGGCGTGATGCAAGGTAGGCGGCAACGAGCCCTTCCTTGCTCCCAAAGAGGTTGTACAGCGAGGCCTTGGCCACCCCCGCCCGCTCGACGACGCGGTCGACCCCGACCGTTTGGACACCCTCGGTATAGAACAGTTCGTCGGCGGCCGACAGAAGACGCTCTCGGGCCGAGGCTCGATGTTCGGTGGCGGCTGGCGCGGCGGTGGTCATGACGGAGCACTCCCCTCAGACGGCACTGTCCGCTCTACGGCGTAGGTTCGGCGGTCACCGTCACTCGGTCGCCGTAGAACGCCACGTGGCCCTTGATCTCGGCGACGGCCTCGTAGGGGTCGTCGTAGAACCAGACGGCGGCCGGCAGTTCGGTGCCCTTGCCGTCGTCGATGTCGTAGTACGACGCCTCGCCCTTGTACGGACAGTAGGTGTGGTGGTCACTCGGACGGAGGAACTGACCGTCGACGTCGTCGAGCGGTAGGTAGTGCACGGGTGCGTACGAGGCCTCGCGCAGCTCGATCACCCGGTCGGACTGGGCAATCAGAGTCGAGCCGCTGGTGACGACCACCCTCGACGATGAGCGCTCCAGCGTGATCGGGTGGTCCGGTCCGGGTGACGTGTGCGGTCGGGCATCGCTCATCGAACTGCCTCCTTGGTTGATGGTCGGTTGTGGGTGCTCGCGCAAATGACGGTACTGGTGGCGACAGTGATCAGGTGGGCTTGAGCTTCGGGAAAATCAGGGCGTTGCGACGGATCGCCGCCCGACCCATGCCGATGCGGGAGTTGGCCTCCCTACTCGGCGTGGATCCGCCCAACTTGACCACGGTGGTCGACGAACTGGAGCGGTCGGGCCTGGTGGAGCGCCATGCCCATCCCACCGACCGGCGAGTCAAGCTCGTGAGGGCCACCGCTGCTGGGGCGGCGCTTGCGCAGCGAGCAGACCGCATACTCGAGACGCCGCCGGTGGGCTTGTTCGAGCTACCGGCCGACGATCTCGAGGCCCTGGGGCGGATCATGACCCGCATCCGACGGAACCAAGAACCCGGAGAGAGCCTCTCCGACAAGTGATCAGTCGTACCTGGGCTGGTACTGATCCGCGTAGTAGTCCGCCGCGTTGCGCTGATCGACCCCGAGCACCATGCGGAGGAGCTCGCGCTGACGGGTGCTCATGCGCTCCCATCGATCGACGGGAAAGTCGATCGTAGGGTCTGTCTGGAACCGCATCCACGGCGCCACCCGGTAGTGGGCGAACACCGCTCGGCGGCGATGCGGGCTGCGGTTCGAGCCCCCTCCGTGCCAGCACTGACCGTCGAAGACGAGCACGCTTCCCGGTGGTCCCGTCGGGACTGCCACGTGTGGAATCGACCGACTCGGAGGTGGCGAAGAGCTCGCCGCCCGATGCGAGCCCGGTACTACCCGGGTCGCTCCGTTTTCGGCCGTGAAACCGTCGATCATCCACACGGCCTGCAGCATGATCGGCGCCCCGACGAGCCGCCGGTGGACCTTCGGGATGTCGCTGTGAAATCCTTGCTGGGGATCGCCGGGGCGGACGATCCGTGCGTTCATGCTGCCCAACACGATGTCGGAGCCGAGCACCGACTCGACTACCTCCAAGACGATGGGGTTGTCGACGAGGGCGAGGAACTCATCGGCGCGGGCGGCCATGTTGGCGATATGGCGGCTGAACGCTCCGTCATGGACGTACTCGGAACCTACCTCTTCGTCGGCGGCGTCCAGCAGCTCGGCGAAGCGCGTCGCCTCTGCCAGCGTGAGCACCGACGGGAGCACGGTGAACCCGAAGACTTCCATCTCGAAGCAGGCCTGAGCGAGAGCACCTGACGCGGTCGCTCTGCCATCCCCGATGGGAGAAGGACCCGCCGAGGCCACGTGGAGAACACTGTGTTCGATAGCGTTCATGTCAATCCTTCCCTAAAGCGTTCGGAACAGTCCGCCGTCCACCAACAGCTGGGCGCCGTTGACATAGCTTGCCGCGTCACTCGCCAGGAACACGCAGACCCCCGCCATGTCCTCGGGCTTCCCGATGCGCTTCATGGGGTTGATGGCCGCCGCCCGGCTCTTCGCCCCCGGGGCCCAAGCCTTGGTGATGTCGGTGTCGAACGCGCCGGGCAACACGAGGTTCGCCCGAACCTTGGGCGCCCACGCACCCGCCAGGCCCAGCGTCAGTGCGTTCAGAGCGGCCTTGGCCATCGCGTAGGGTAGGTCGTCGGCGTTCGGACGAAGCGATCCCGCAGTGGTGACGTTGATAATCGACCCACCGTCACCCTCGGCCATACGGGATCCGATCAAGACGCTGAGACGGAAGGGACCCCTGGCGTTGACGGCGTGGACCTTGTCGTAGAGCTCCTGGGTGACAGAACCGAGGTCGTCGTACAGGGGCGACATGCCCGCATTGTTGACCAGCACGTCACAGCGTCCGAACTCCTCGTAGACGGTGTCCACCATGCGGTCACACTCCTCCCACCTGCCGACGTGACACGCCACGGGAAACGCCTGGCGGCCGGTTGCGGCTTCGATCTCACGGGCGGCGACCTGGCAGCTCTCCAGCTTCCGGCTGGCGATCACCACGTCGGCCCCGGCGGAGGCCAGGCCTTCCGCTACGGCCCGGCCAATGCCTCGGCTCCCGCCGGTCACGACAGCCACCTTCCCGCTGAGGTCGAACAGCTGCTCAGGCTTCTTCACCACACCTCCTTCATATCAGTCGAGAGGCGGGGCCGGAGGATGCCTCACTGTGTCAAGAAGGCCACCTTGACCGGTTGGTCCCTCCGGGGTTGTTCGCTTGTTTCGGTGAGGTCACGGTCGAAGAGGCGGGAGACCGAATTCCCGGCGAGGTCTTCCAGGACGGGGTCGACGACAAGCTGATGGGGTCCGGGCGCCCAGGGCGCCCTCGGGGCGAGGCGCCAGGATCGCTCTTCGGAGCCGATCTCCGGGCTGCCGACGACGCGTCGTCCGTCCGGTCCGAGCACCCTGAGGCACCGACCGAGCAGGCCGTGGTCGAGCGACCGGTCGAATCTCACCTCGAGCGGCTCGAGGGTGCGACCGGGCGGAACGCACAGAACCCAGTCAGCCGGGTCCACGTGGCGACGCTGATCCTCACCGACCCGGTACCACCGCTCGGACCCGGCTCGAAGCGGGGTCCCCGAGGCATCGCGGAAGCCCCCGTCGACGACCAGCCGAAACGACGTGCCCTTCTGCAGCGGGTAGCCGGCCTGGCGGTGAGGCACCAGCCCCCGTTTGATACGGGCGGGATCCAAGAGAAGCGTGAGACGGCGCCGGGTCCGGTCCCACAGCTCGGCGTCGCTCGGTAGAAACGCTGCGGAGATCACGAGTCCGTCCTCATCGACGAGCCGGACATGGTCGCCGGCGTACCCTTCGCTCATCGGCGCCGAAAACGTCACGTAGAACCGGAGCATGTTCCGCGGCAATTCGATCGCGGTGGGGTGGACGTCGAGGACCTCCGTCGTGGTCGGGCGGTCTGGTCGGTGGCGATGGAGGGTGGCGAGAGCCAGGCCGTCGACCGCGATGGTGTAGGTGATGTCTTCAACAAAGGGAAATCGTGGAATGAAACACGCGTCCACGCCGTCGCGGACCAACGTCCCAGCCATGGCCGGCAGCTCACCGCACAGGTCGTCGGTACGAGGTCGCACGCGGAGGTCAGCGGCCGCGGGCAGCCCCTCGATGCGGATGCAGTCCTCGTCGCGGCAGCGCGACCACACGACGTTGGTCACGGGGCCCAGGGAGGACTACAGGGCTGCTGTCTTGAGCGAGCGCAGGTGCTGGCGTCCACCGCCGTCGACCTGGAGGGCGAGCACGTAATCACCGTTGAGGTTGGCGAGGCGGGTGATGCCCAAGAGGTCCTCGGTCTCCCGTGGCACCCCGACCGGCTCTTGGGGTTCGGTGAGCGGGGCCTGGGCGTCGATGTCGGTGCAGGCGATCTTGATCAGGCCATGAGAGGTGTTGGCCACGAGCAGGTGCTCTTCGCCGTCCTGCACGAAGGCGACCATGTCGAGGGGCTGATTCATGGCGCCGAGCTCGGCGACGGTGCGGCCCACGGTCTTGGTGCCTGGTTCCACGTCGGTCAGGTCGAAATGGACGACGGGCGTGCAGGTGTAGCTGGCCAGGATGCTGCGTCCGTCGTCGTAGGGGACGAAGGTACGGATGGGGGCGGCGGTCTCCCATTTGCCGTGTGAGACGTGGAAGATCTCGAGGTTGTTGCCGGCGATCTCCTTGCCGAAGGGGAACGGGATCCGCCGTAGTTTGGAGGAGAACTCCTCGTTCGACAGCCCGGCGACGAGAAGAAACCCGTCGATGAAGGCCATATCGGTGACCGTGGAGGTACGGATGGGGCGGCGCAGCAGACGAATGGTTCTTTCTCCGAAGGTGAACTCTTCGCCCTCGCCGTTCTGAGGGAGGGTGATGTCGAGGCGCTCGTCGTCCTGATCGGGGGCGTCCGCCAGCGTGATCTCGGCCATCGGCCTGTTGGTCAGCGGGACATCGGTGATGGAGCCGTCGAGACGGTCGACCCGCACCAGCACCGCCTGGCCGGCGTCGCCCCGACCACGCTGCACGGACAGGTAGACGTTGTGCGACCGGGGGTGGACGGCTAGGTCGGAGATGACGATGTCGGTTGCCCGGCAACCCAGAAAGGAACCGACCCGGGCGTCGACGTCTTCCAGGTCGAACGGCTCCGACCCGGCATCGGGATCCGGGTCGCCGACATCGACGGCGAACACTTTCGCCGAGCCATTGTCCGCCAGGAACAAGATCCCCTCGGGCCCGAAGGTGATCGGCCCGGCCGATCGAACATCCGCGTTGCCCACGTTCAGGCCAAACTCACTCACCACGACCTCCTGATGCCATCGGGACTGACGGATCGATCTTATGACCATCGGGAGCGCCCGCGCTCGTGGGCCCGGGCGAGCGCCCGCCCGGCGGTCGCCTTCTCCGAGCGAATGCACTACGGTCGCTTGGCGATGACCAACGAGCAGCAGGGAGAGCAGCCACTCGACGTCTTCGAGGCCATGGGGACCGCTCGCGCCATGCGGTGGTTTCGGCCCGAACCGGTGCCGTGGCCGCTACTGGAACGGGTGCTCTGGGCGGCGACGCGGGCGTCGAGCCCGAATAACGTCCAGGCGTGGGACTTTGTCGTCGTCCAGGACGCCGAGGTGCGCAGCCGGGTCGGTGCGCTGTTCGCCACGTTGCTTCCCCCGACGGCCCCGTCACCGGCCCCGCCGGCCCCCGACGTCGACCCGACGGCGCGTCGCACCACCCAGGGCGCCATGAACCTGATGGCCAACTTCGGTGAGGTTCCGACCATCGTCTTCGTCTGCGGAACCGACGTCTACCCGCCCGCCAGCCCGGACATCTCCTACATGTACTCGGCCGTGTTCGCCGCCGCCCAGAACCTGATCGTCGCCGCGCGCGCCGTGGGGCTGGGCGCCGCGTTCACCATGTTTCACCGTTTCGTCGAGGCTCCGTTGCGCGAGCTGCTCGCCATTCCAGCCGACCAGCACATCTCCGTCACCATCCCTGTGGGCTGGCCGGCCCGACCGTTCGGGCCTCTGACCCGCAAACCGCTGGAACTCGTCGTCCACCATGACGGTTGGTGAGCCGGTCGCCGTCCTGACCGACCACCTGCGCCGGATCGAAGGACCCTGGCGCGTAGGCTTCGACCTCGGCCCGGAGGAGCGGCTCCTCGTCGACTGCCCCGCCGGTACGGTGACCACCCGCCGGGCCGGGGACTGCACGGACTGCGACGTCACGGTACCGCGGCGCGAGCTGTTCGCCCTCCTGGCCGGCGACCTCGACCCCCGGGCCGCGTTCATGTACCAAATGGCGACGGTGACCGGACCGATGCGACCGGCAATGGAACTCCTCGACGCGCTGGCAGGCAACGGCGTGACCCACCAACCGACGCTGGCGCGCCTCCCTCGCCCCACCACCGACCGCGGCACCGCCCAGGGCGACCTCGACCAGGCCGGCTACTGCATCATCGCGGAAGCGCTCTCCCCCGAGCTGCTCGAGCGTCTGCGGCGGCGCGTCGACCAGCAGGCGGCCGGCGAGCGAACGGCCGGGCGGGCCTTCTTCGAAGGCGCCAGAGCAGATGGCAGTGACGGCCGACCGAACCAGCGACTGCACGCCCTGGTGAACAAGGGAGCGGTCTTCACCGAGCTCCTCGACCACCCCTTGGTCGACGAGTTCTTCCCCCCTCGGCTGGGAGAACACTCGGTCATCGCCTCCTACTTCTGCATCATCGCCGGGCCCGGTGGGACGCCGATGGCCCTCCATACCGACCAGATCCCCGTGATGCCGGTCATCCGTGACTTCGCGGTGGGCCTCAACCTGGTCTTCTTCCTCGACGACTTCACCGACGCCAACGGGGCGACGCGGGTGTTCCCGGGCAGCCACCTCGATGACAACCGGGTGGCCCCGGCCGACATCTTCAGCATCGACGGAACGGTCGCGGCCGAGGGGCCGGCGGGGTCGGCACTACTCTTCGACAGTCGGCTGTGGCACGGAACCGGACCCAACCGGACGGGCCGGGCGCGACGGGGGGTGTTCCTGTACTTCGTACGCTCGTGGATGCGGACCACCGAGAACTGGGCCCTCACGGTTCACCCCTCGGTCTTCGACCGACTCTCCGACCGCCACCGCGCCATGTTTGGCTATCGCCAGACCGGTGGCCTCGGTCGGGTACAGGGGAGCGCCGAGGGCTCGGTCCCCACCTGCGACCCCGACTCGCTCATCCTCGAGCTCTGAGAACGCCGTACGAGGGGTCGGTCCGGTCGCGGCGCGCCCTGGTCGCTTTGGCCGGGCCCGGCACCAGGGAGGTCACGGTGAAGTCCTCCACCCACTGCCGGTGGTCGATGGCCCACGCACCGTCGCGCCGCGACCAACGGTCGACGTACCGCCCCTTGCTGACGGTGTAGGCAATCTGGTCGTTGGCGGCATCCATCCACACCGCGGCGGTCACGTACGCCTCACTGCCGGCGCGGTCGCCGTCCACCTCGACGAGCACGTTGGCGATCTGGTGCGAGTGACCGAGCCACGGCGCGTGCGTCCGCCACACGTGGTCGAGGAACTCGGATCCCGTGCCCTGAAAAGAGGTGCCGTAGTCGGCGATGCCGTCGGGATGCCAGATCGTGCCGGCAAGCTCGGAGTCGAGCCGGTCGATGGCGCGGCAGTAGCGGTAGATGACCTCGGTGATGGCCTGCACGTCGTCCACGCCCCCTCCGGGGCTCATGTGATCTCACTGTCGACGTCCCAGTAGATGATCGGCCCCTGCCGGATCACGTCGCTGTCGGACAGCTCGCCCTTGTTCCACGCCTCCAACAGCCGTGCGTGCACGGCGTCGACGTCGTCGGCCTCAATCTCGTAGATCGTGACGTGCCCGAACGGGACGTCGACGGGGTGTCCCTGCTCCTTCGCGAGCTTGTACCGAACGGCGCGGGGCATCCCCTGCGCCGCCTTGAGAGCCTCGGCGATGTGCCCGTCGTACCACTCCCGGTACTCCTCCTCGCGGGAGGGTTCGACCGGGTCGGTGAACACCATCATGATCGCTTTTGCCACGTGCCACTCCCTTTCGTCAGCTCCATGTGGACGTACTCTCGCGGGACCGCAGAGGTCAGGGGTAGAGGGGACCACCCACCTCGAACCCCAGGGGCTCGGACCAGCGGTTGCGAAAGGTCACGTCCTCTACGGGCAGGCGTTCGGCGACACCCCACCGGCCGGTGGGATAGCCGAACGTCACGCACCCCGCCATCTGCCACTCTTCGTCCGCTGGCACGCCCAGCACCTCGAAGGTGTCCGCCGCTCGCCCGGCGAGCATGCGGGTGAAGCAGCTCCCGATGCCTTCGCCACGGGCAGACAGCATCGCACTCCAAAGCGCCGGGAAGACCGAATACACGTCGTCTGAGGCAAACCCGAAGAGGAGCAGTGGATAGCGTTCGAAATTGTCGGCCAGGTAGTCAGCGGAGCGCATGACCCGCAGGTGGGTCCGGCTCCCGGGGTCCTCGGGTGTGGACTCCGCCGCCGCCGTTCGGGCGCCGTAGTGGGCCCGGCCGAACTTCTCCATCGCCTCTTTGTAGAGCCCGCCAAGCCTCTTTCGCACGTCGGGGTCGTCGACGAGCAAGAACCGCCACGACTGCGTGTTCCCGGCGCTCGGCGCCCGTACGGCGGCATCGAGAATGCGCGCCTGGACGTCGTGCGGGATCGACTGGTCGGTGATCCGCCGCATTGCGCGGGTTGTGTACAGCGCTTCTCTCAGATCCATGCTGTCGATCTTCCCTCTTGATTCTCCGCCTGGCGCAGGTCGCCCTGCATGGCCAGATGCTCGCGACCGGCGCGTCCCCGGTTGTCTAACGTCCGGAGTGGCCACAGTCAAGCAGGTCTAGTCGGTGCGGAACTTGGCCCGGGTCTCCGGGGACATCCGGGAGAAGGCTCGGGACCACTCGGCATCGGTGCCTTCTTCACCCGCTCGTGCGATCGAGACTCCGGTGCGATTGGTAATCACCCACCGGTGCCCCTCGGTTCGGCGAAGGCGGTCTCGGTAACGCGCCACGAGGGTGATGCGGGCGCGGCCCGACTCGTCGCGCGCGAGAACCAGGAGATCCGTCTCGGCCGTCGCCCTGTCGCCGTCAATGTCGATGATCGGATTGGAGCTGCGATGGGAGGATCCGGGCTGCGTGAGCAGCTTGCCCGGCTCGGACCAGTGGGAGGGGTCGGGCTCCTTGAACATCGCCTGAATGGCCAGCCGCCCGGAGAAGACCGTTCCCGCCAGCTGGAGAACGGCATCCTCGTCGAAGAGAGCGGCGAAGCGCGCGCCCGCCTTGTCGTCGATGTAGCGCATGGAGCGCTCGATCAGATCGCGGATCTCGAGCTTGTCGATCCACTCGCGCCCGCCGGGCGACGGGTCGCTCACCGGGACGCACCCGGAGATGCAGGATCAGACGGCATGCTCAGGCCAGACCACGCAGGCGCGTGGCCTCGGCCACGCGGGCAATCCCGACCATGTACGCCGCTGTGCGGAGGTCGACCCCACGCTGGACATGACAGTCCCAGACCTGGCGGAAGGCGCGGTTCAAGAAGAGCAGGAGCTCCTCGTTGAACCGATCCTCGGACCAACGGAAGGCGGTGAGATTCGATGTCCATTCGAAGTAGCTGCCCGTGACTCCTCCGGCATTGGCAAGGATGTCGGGCACCACGATCACTCCGCGCTCCGCCAGGATGGCGTCCGCGTCCGGAGAGACGGGGTGGTTGGCCGCCTCCACGATGAACGGCGCGCGCACACTCGCAACATTTTCGGCGTCGATGGCGTTCTCCAAGGCCGCCGGCACCAACACATCGCACTCGAGGGCCAGCAACTCAGCATTGGTCACGAAATCACCCTCGCCCGCTTCCTTGAGCAGCACGCCCGGCTTCGTCTCGGCCAGCAGGGCGTCGACATCGATGCCGTCGGGAACATGACGGCCGCCCGACACGTCCGACACGCCGATGACGACGGCACCCTGCTCGGCCGCGAACTGGGCAACATGACGACCGACATTGCCGAAACCCTGAACGACGACTCGTTGGCCGGGGAACGCACGACCCTGGGAGGTCAGCACCGCCCTGGTGACGGCGACGACCCCCCGGCCCGTCGCCTCAACGCGTCCGGGCACCCCTCCCAGATCCAGCGGCTTACCGGTGGCCACGGCCGGCGACCAGCCTGCCCGCGACGAATATGCGTCCATGACCCAGCCCATAACCCGCGCATCGGTGTTGACGTCGGGCGCCAGAATGTCGGTATTCGGGCCGATGACGCCCGAGATGGCGTGGGTGAAGCTCCGGGTCGCCGCCTCGAGTTCCCTGGGTGACAGCGTCGCCGGATTAAGGGTCATGCCCCCCTTTGCCCCACCGAAAGGCAGATCGAGCAGCGCCGACTTCCAGGTCATCAGCGAAGCCAGTGCTTGCACCTCGTCAAGGTCGGTGTCCTGGTGGAACCGCAGGCCACCCTTGAACGGCCCACGTGCACCGTTGTGCTGAACCCGGTACCCGCGGAACGAGAGGACGGAACCGTCGTCGGCGTGGATGGGGACCTGCACGTCTATTTGGCGGTAGGGCTCGGCCAGCAGAGTCCGAACGTCCTCTTCGACCTCCAGCAACGTCGACGCCCGGTCGACGTAGTGCGCAACCGATTCGTAGAACGAAGGGGGCATCCTGGGAGGCTATCCCCATCGCGGCTATCCCAATCCGTCGTTCCTGGACTCAGTGATCACGCCGATGGCACGGTGCGGTCTACAGATCGTGTCGTGTGATCTCCCCCAAGCGGAGCGGGTCGACCACGATCTCACCGTTACGAGGCATGCCGCGTGCGTCGGACCCGGCCAACTGGCATAGCACCGCCCTCGGATCGGCCGTTGTGCTGTACAGGTACGTCTTCCTGGCGCCGACTCGTTGCGTGTACCGTTCGACGAACCACCGGGCGCGGTCCGCATCCATCGTCCATGACATGCCGAGGCGTCGATTCGATGCCGCTCCCCGGTAGATCTCCAGCGAGTGGTCTGGTGGGGGGTAGTGGGCATCGCGAAACAAGGGGATCCACCATCTTCGAGGGAAGTTGCTCTCCGGGAAGTCGGCGGCCGACCACACGGCTGCGAGCACGTCCCGGAGGAAGGCGCTCCGATACGCGTCGCGATCCTCGACCGTCGGGCCGGGCCACTTCATGCCCTCAATCCACGAATAGAGCAGATCGGGCCCTTCGTTCCGCTCGCGCAGAGCGGCCAGACTGGCGAAGATCTCAGCGGGAGTAGCCTGCCGATGCTTGTCGACGAACTGCTCAGCGCTCACCCTTTCGGGCAGTTCGATCAAGCCCCACTCGAACAGGTCCGTCACCCCGGGCGGGGTCTCGAACAGCCACAGTGCGTCGAGTTGGCCCGTTCCAGCTTCGTGATCTCCGGCCGGACCGGCTTGACCGACTCCTCCGAGCCGGTCCAAGAGCCGCCGGCCCCTGTAGGCGGACTCATTCAGCTCGACGATGGCCCGGCCGACGGCCGCAAACGGGTGCGGGCAGCGACAATTGGGGTTGGAGCAGTGGCCGCACCGACCCTCATGGCAGTACCGGCACACACCTGCCGGCATCACTTCGCACGCGTCTTGATCGAAGGGCACGGCGGCGATCCGCGGGGCTTGGAGCGAGTAATTGGCCATCTCCAAACGGTATCTTCAGCGCCCGCCGATACGGTGGATTGTCCCGATAGACGGCGCCCTCGTCACGCGTCGGACGCGCCGGACGGACATGCAGCCGAGGGCGCGCTCGCCGCGGGACATCGACGGCGCCACACCGCTTCCGTCAATGAGCCGCGGTGATCACGGCCCGCGCCCGACGTTGCCGGTCGAGGGCGGCGAAACGAACGCCGGAGTGACGCGATCGAGCCGCCTCCCCGGGACCCTCCACCCCCCGACGGGCCGACCATGCGACGCGAACGGGTACCCGCCGGCCCGACGCGGTCACGCCCCATGAGACGAGTTCCGTACACGTCCTGTTGGCCAATCCCGCTCCGTTTTCGGCTTCTGATGTGCCACCGCCACGTCGGGATTTGCGATACGGGTCTATCTTTTAATCAGATTGATAGCTCGTTTTGGATTTCTTATGCAGATATGCGGCCTATACTTGGGAACCGTCCCTTACGAGATCGAGGTGTAGGACATGAGCGCACCCAAGCCATTGGAAATCGCCGACATTGAGCTCTTCGCCGACTGCACCAGGGCGCAGTTGAAGAAGATCCGCTCCCTCACGACGTACCTCCAGCTACCCAAGGACCGGGTGCTCATGCGGGAGGGAAGTACGGCGCACGAGTTCATCATCATCGACAGCGGCACCGCTCTCGTCTCGCGACAGACCCACCAGGGGGTCACGAAGGTCGCTGATGTGGGAAGTGGTGAGTTCCTGGGCGAGATCGCCTTGCTGACGGGCTCTCGTCGCACGGCCACGGTCACTGCGACCTCAGATCTCGGGATCCTCGTGAGCTCGGCGAATGAGTTCCGGTCGATCTTGGAGATCGCACCCTCGGTGGCCGACAAGGTGGTCCACACCTCCCTCGCCCGGGCTGCGGCGTAGCCGACCACCCCGATCCGGGGGTGGCGCGGCGCTGCAACCGGCATTGGCGGTGAGAAGACTCCGCCACAGCCAAGATTTATCATTCTCATACCTTTCGTTGACCTGGCATACAGATCCACACGCTTCAATCCCTTCATAACGGAATTCTCACAGCAGGACTCCACCGAAGGAGAATGATGACGGACGAAGGACAGCAACCGACCGAAGGCGCCCACAACGCGCACGAGCAGGACACGCCCCCATTCCCCGTGCCGTGGGTGCAAGGGGCGCCGACCCCGTCCGCGCCGCCGGTCCCACCACCGCCTCAGGGGTCGTACAGGGCCCCGGATCAGCAGACACCCCCCTTCCCCATGCCCTGGGTGCAGGGGGCGCCGCCCCCGCCCGCGCCGCCGGTCCCACCACCGCCACCCCAAGAGCCCCCGTACGGCTCCTACGCACTGGGTGCCCTGGCGGGCAACCCCAACCTGGGGGCACCCGCAGGCGGCGGCTACGGCGCTCCGCCCAACCCGCCGTATGCGGCCTGGACGCCTTCGGCCGAACCTCCGGCGCAGCCCTCGCAGGGCGGGCGGAAGCACATCGGGGCGATGATCGGGGCAGCGGCTGCAGTTGTCGCGCTTGCTGCCGGCGTCGGTATCGGCCACATCGCCTGGACGGGCAGTTCGACGCCCGCCTCCTCGTCGGCCTCAGCCGGCACCAATCCGTCGGGCGGTTCGGGCTCGTCGGGTTTCCCGGGCTTCTCGGGCTCGGGTTCATCGGGCTCGGGTTCATCGGGTTCGGGTTCGGGTTCGTCGGGTTCGAGTTCGTCGGGCTCCTCGGGCCCGAGTGACGTCTCGTCCATCGCGGACAAAGTGGACCCGGGCTTGGTGGACATCAACACGACGCTCGGCTACTCACAAGAACAGGCCGCTGGTACCGGCATCGTCCTCACATCCTCAGGAGAGATCCTGACCAACAACCACGTGATCGATGGAGCCACCACCATAAGCGTGACCGATGTCGGAAACGGCAAGACCTACTCGGCCAGCGTGGTCGGCTACAACCGGACGAAGGACATCGCCGTCCTGCAGCTCCACAGTGCCTCGGGCCTGCAAACCGCGAGCATTGGAAACTCCTCCAATGCCTCCGTGGGTGAGGACATCGTAGGTATCGGCAACGCCGGGGGCACCGGTGGAACGCCGAGCGCCGCGGGGGGAACCGTGACGGCTCTCAACCAGTCCATCACCGCGAGCGACGAGGGTGACGGGAGCTCTGAGCAACTCACCGGCCTCATCGAGACGAATGCAAACATACAGCCCGGAGATTCGGGTGGTGCACTCGTCGACACGTCCGGTCAGGTGCTCGGGGTGGACACGGCGGCCTCTGCAGGCTTCTCGTTCCAGTCCTCGGGACAGTCGTCCGGCAACCAGGGCTACGCCATCCCCATCAACGAGGCGACCTCCATCGCCAGCGAGATCGAAGCCGGTGACACATCGTCGACCGTCCACATCGGTGCCACAGGGTTCCTGGGCATTGAGGTGGACGCGAGCTCAGCGCAGAGTGGTAGCGGAGACTTCGGCGGTGGGTTCGGTGGGTTCGGCGGAAACGGCACGGGAGGCAACAGCACGGGGGGCAGCGGCACCGGCGGCACCTCCACCTCGGGCGCGGTCATAGGCGAGGTGATCACCAGCTCGCCGGCGCAGGAGGCCGGACTCGCCTCGGGCGATGTCATCACCTCCCTAAATGGTCAGACCGTCAGCTCGCCGACTGCGCTCACCACCCTGATTCTGCAGTACCACCCCGGCGACAAGGTGACCGTCGGGTGGACCGACTCATCAGGCCAGTCACACACCGCCACCGTGCAACTGACCTCGGGGCCGCCACAGTAGGTCGCTAGGATCCACGCGTCACCTGGCCTGTTTTCCCGCAGGCCAGGTGACGTAATGACCGCGGCTGCGAGCCTTAGCGCACGGCTGTTTCAGGTGCTCGCCGTCATGTCGTTTAGACATTTCGGGCGCCAAAGAGCGCAGCAGTCAGCATCCTGCCCCAGCGGTTGGGATTGCTAATCCCTACGGGCGCCTACGGCTTACCGGCGGCCACCCAGCTATTTACGCGGCTATCACTGATTCTCCGGGCTGTGGCCATATTTGCCCAAACCCGAAAGCGCGCCTTTTCCTCGTTACTTAACTGGGAAAACAGCGTCTTTTCGCTAGACCCGGCAGTTGAACGGACCACGCGGCTGCGGCCCGTGCTACCACTGGGGCGTCCCTTCTCAATAAACGGCACAAAAGCAGCTCGCACTCGGTCGGCATTGGCCTTGTTGACATCTATTTCATAGGACTTTCCATCCAAGGCGAACTGCACGGTCTCGACGGCGTCCCCTCCGTCGATATCGTCGGTCAGCTTAACTATTACCGTTTTTGCCATGAATCCATAATGGCAGACCGCCGAGACTTGGTCGAATCACCGATGCAATGGAAGCCAATGTTCTAACGCTCAGTTCCCAAGATTTAGCCAAGTAACTACTAGCGGTTGTCCATCGTCGGTTAGGGGGCCGCTTACAGGAATTGCTGCGTCACCTGGTCGATTCCACTGCATCATTCGTCAATTGGGTGCGATTCTCGTAGGCTTCTCCTCGCCTCGGCGCGCCAGATTCGACCCCTTTTCCCCCTCCGTCGGATCTTGGTGCGTCGGGGCACGTCCGGGCGCTTAGGGCTCCCAGCTAACGGGCGAGCCCCCGACCGTCATAGGGTGGACCATCAGAAACGATCGAAATTAGGACCATGAGCCGACGAAAGAAGGCGCCTCGCAGCCGGCGCTATCCCACAGAAAACGATCCCCCGCGCACGCTCGGATCGCATTGGCGGGCGGACGGCGCCCCCAAAACGGTCTTCCGTTCTCAACAGGACGCCCTACGAGCTTCGAGCGGGAGACGACTCGAAACGGGAGTCGCCCTGGACGCCTACCAGTGCGACTTCTGCACGTGTTGGCACCTCACGAGCGCAGTCGGCCGAGGGCGATAGGCATTGCACCCACCCTCTCCAATGGTGGAGGGAAGGGCCGAAGGGGCAATTTCGCCCGTCTTGACGGAGTCGATCCGTCAGTACACTCCCTCCGTGGCATCTGCCGACACCGAGTTCGGCACCTTCACCGAGGATGGCCCCTGGGATCTGAGCCAGGACAGTCCCGTGTGGCGAGCCGGCCTGGCTCGGACCCGGTCCGAGCTCCGCTCCTCACTCCCCGGTCTGATCCGGCCGCGCACGTTGCCGCCCTGGGCCAGGGTGGGGAGCACCGCGCGCCACCTCGGTGGCGCCCTGGCCCACTGGTACCTCACCGAACGCAGGCGTGGGGGCTCGGCGAAGACGGCCGGGATCTCACGGCGCCTGCGCGTCGCGGCGGAGCAACTGGGCCCGACCTACATCAAGCTCGGGCAGATCGTCGCATCGGGCGACGGGATCTTCCCGGCCGAACTGGTGGCGGAGTTCAAGTGGTGCAGGGACAAGGTGCCACCCGAACCGTGGTCCGTCGTCCACGCGGTGATCGCCGAGGAGCTGGGGCGTCCCGTCCGCCAGGTCTTCGCCTCCATCGACCGCGAACCGCTCGCGGCGGCATCGATCGCCCAGGTCCACCGGGCTCGATTGCTCGGCGGGACGGAAGTGGTGATCAAGGTGCAACGGCCCTCGGTAGCCCGGCGTGTCCACCAGGACCTCGCCGTCATGGCCTGGCTGGCCCCGCACCTCGTCGGCCGCATTCCCATTGCGGCGCTGGCCAATCCCCCGGCCCTTGTCGAGCTGTTCGCCGAGACCATCGTCGAGGAGCTCGACTTCCGGCTCGAGGCGGAGAACATGCTCGATATCGCCTCGACCTTTGCCAAGCTCGGCCAGCGTGACTTCGTCGTTCCCCGACCCCACCCCACCCTGGTCACGCGCCGGATGCTCGTGATGGAACGCCTTGCCGGATTCAACTTCTCCGACGTGGAGGGGATGCGGGCGGCCGGCGTCGATACCGACCAGGTGGTGCGCAGTGGCATGGTCGGGTTCCTCGAGGGCGCGATGATCCACGGCATCTTCCACGGCGACCTCCACGCGGGAAACCTGTTCGTCCTGCCATCGGGAAAGATCGCGCTCCTCGACTTCGGGATCACGGCGCGTCTCTCCGAGTCGAAGCGGTTGGCCCTCCTTTCGCTCCTCGTCGGCGCCACCAACGGTGACATCCGGTCCCAGGTGGCCGCCTTGCGTGACCTCGGCGCGCTGCCCCCGGACACGGAGATCGAGACCGTGATCGCCCAGCTTGGCTTGGACCGACCTCCCGTGGATCCCACACAACTCAGCGCCGACGAGCTCGTGGGCGAGCTCCAGCGGTCGATCCGGTCCCTGCTGGCTCTGGGGGCTCGCATGCCCAAGGAACTCATGTTGTTCGTCAAGAATCTTGTCTTCCTGGACGGCGCCATCGCCACACTCGCTCCCGATCTCGACCTCTTTGAAGAGATAGAGGCCATCTCCTTGATGTTCGCCGAGAAGCACGGGGAGCGGATCATGCAGCAGCTCGGCCTCCAGCGCGAGGCGGACTGGAAGCCCGACCTCAGCAGCGTGAAGGCAGGATTCGGGCTGGACGACACGGCTGAGCACTTGACGCATCGAGAGATCCAAGCCCGGAGGGCGCAGGTCCGAAAGACCTACGAAGGGCGTCGCACCGACCGCCCACCGAGACGGCGATGGGCCGGGAGATGAGCACGGCACGACGAGAGCGGCCCTAGGTCGTCGTAGCACCGATCGTCGAGGACACCGGTGGACGGGTCCCCCTGACCGTCATCCACAGTCCCACGACGACGACCACGACCGAGAGGACCAAAAGGAAGAAGGTCGACAGCACCCGGCTGTCCGCCGACGCCTGGCACTCGCCCACGAAGGCCATCCAATCGGCGCGGGCGGTGGCGGTGGTGGTCGCGGCTACTGGTTCTGCGCCCGCCCCTATCGAGACGGGGTCGAAGAACGCCACGATGGCCGACTCGGACGATTTCCCTGGGCCGCACGTGCCACCGACGGCGGGCGCGGGGAGGGTGGCAAAGAGTCCAGCGACGGCGAAGGCCGCCCCGAACAGCCCCAACAGCACGAAGACCCAACCAACTGTCGGTCGTGACGCCAGCTTCATCCGTCCTCCCTTCTCCGCTCGAGCGAGATGATAGGACCCGTGCCCGGCACCGAGTGCTCGGGGCCTTCGGCGTCCCGGCGGCGGCGGACCGCCACCGTGGAAGGATGCTGGCGTGCCAAACCTGCGCACCATGGTGACCGAGCTCGGCACCGGCATGGGCATGCTCGGCTACGACGACGTCGATGAGGTTCTCGCCGTCCGGTCGCCGGCGATGCGCAGCCTCTCGCCCGACGACTGGGACCGGCTGAACGCGTTGCGGGCCGGCGGCGCCTTCGACACCGAGTTCCACGCCGCCTGGGTGAACGGGCAGGCCTTCTTCACGGCCCGGGACGGGCTGCGGGGGCGACGGCCCGAGGTAGTGGAGTGGAAGGGCGTCGTGCGCGCCGGGGGCGACGAGGTCGCCCCCATAGACCTGCGCATCGATCACGTCTACCTGGTGAGCTGCAAGTACATGTCGAACATCTTGTTCAACGCCTCCCCGGCGCACGTCTTCGACTCCCTCTTGGCCGGTGGCTCGGCGCGGCGCGGGCGGGGGGTGGGGGGAGACTGGTACGCGGAGGTCGCCCCCGCGCACTACCAGCGTCTCTACGACTCCGTCCGCCGGGCCGTGCGCGACGAAGCCGACCACCAGGGGGCGGGAACCCTATCCGGACCGTCCCGAACGATGGCGGGGGGACCTCTGGCTCTACCCGGGCTCGAGCCGGCCCCGCACGCCGATCGTGGCGACGGAGGGACCGTCGTTCGCCATTCCGTAGAGGTCCTGCGTGAACTCCCGGTTCGCGCCGCCGATCTCACCTCGACGCATCGCTCCGCCCTGCGGGAACGGCTGAAGTCCGGATGGCCCGGCGACGCCAGGGAGGCGTACCGCGACCTCTCCGATGAGGTGGCCCGTGCCTCGGTCGCTCGATGGCGAGCCCGTCTCGCCGGAGGAGTGGGCGCGGGCGAGGCCATGCTGTGGCGGCTCCTGCGGATCGGCAGCGCGCCCTACTTCGTCCTCGGCTCCAGCGCGACCCAGTCACTGCGACTCCGGATCGCCACGCCATGGGACTGGAAGCAGCTCTTCGGGCTGGTCCGTTTCGAGGTCTTCGCCCAAGAAGGGGGCCAACCGAGGGTCGGCTGGCTCGCCGTGGTGCGCGAACGAGCGACCGGCCACCTCCACGAGGTCTCGGGCCACGTCGAGGTCCGGTGGAGTCATGGGAGGTTCGGAGGCCCCCCCGAAGCCAAGGGGTACCTCGATACGCGTCACCACACTGTGCCGGGCTACTTTCCCCTGCGGTGACAGAGTTCGACCTCTCCGCCTTCGAGGCGCCCCTGACCGTGCCCGAGCTCCCGAGTGGACCCGTTGTGCTGCGGCCGTTCAACCTCTCGGACCTCCCGTTGATCCGCCAAGCGGCCATGGACCCCTACATCGTCACCGTCACGTCGGTGCCGTCGGTCTACAACGACGACGAGGGACGCGCCTTCATCGACCGGCAGCGGGAAGGGGCTGCCGGCGGACACGGCTACTCATTCGTCGTCGCCCATGCGGCGAACCCGGCGCTGGGTCTGGGAGGACTGGGGCTGTGGTTGCACGAGATCGAGAACGGGCGGGCGTCCATCGGCTACTGGGTGGCTCCGTCGGCGCGAGGTCGGCACCTCGCCGGGTGGGGACTACGAGGGGCGGTCGCCTTCGCCTTCGAGGCGCTGGCCATCCCCCGGCTGCACCTTTTCATTGAACCGTGGAACGTCGCCTCGCAACGCACCGCCATCTTTGCCGGATTTTCCCGCGAGGCACTCCTGCGCGGATGGGAACGGATCGATCATCGTCAACACGATGCCTACTCCTACGCGCTGTTACGCCGGGAGTGGCAACCGCCCGCCTGAGCCGCCCCGGGTCAGGACTGCAGCTCGGCCTTGAGGGCCAGGACGTTGAACGCCGCTCCCACCGGATCGATGAGCACCGCGAAGCGCCCCGGTTCGATGTCGGTGGGCGGCACCATCACCGATGCGCCAAGCTGTTGCGCCGTGGCGACCACGGCGTCGGCGTCGGCCACGGCAAAGTAGACACCCCAAAAGGGAGGGGCGCCGGCCAGCATCTGGGGCGGCGGGGCCAACATGCCGCCGACGGACCTCCCACCGACCTTCCACTCGGTGTAACCGCCGTGTCCCTCGGGGCCCTGCCTCTCGGCCGCCCAACCGAAGACGGCGCCGTAGAAGGTCTCGGCGCCGGCCAGATCCTCCGTCATGAGCTCGCTCCAGCAGTAGGTGCCGGGCTCGTTGACCAGCTGGGCCCCCACGTGCTGGTTGGGCTGCCAGAGTCCGATCACCGCGCCAGCGGGGTCCGCGAGGACCGCCATCCTCCCCGCCTCCATGACATCCATCGGCGCGACGTAGACCGTGCCCCCGTTGGCCTCGACCCGGGCGATCGTGTCGTCGGCACTGTCGACGTTCACATAGGTGGACCAGTGTGGCGGGGCCGACGGATCCATAGTCGGCCCCAGTCCGGCCACGGTCTTCCCGCCGATGTCGCACACCGTGTAGCCACCGGCCTCGGGCGGACCGTCGGGTGTGTTCCACCCGAAAAGTCCCCGGTAGAACTCCTTGGCCCCGGCGAGGTCGGCACTGCCCATGTCCACCCATGAGGGGACCCCGTTCTCGTAACGCTGAACCTCCATGTATCCTCCAGCCGTTTCGAAGTCGTCGGGGTCGACCGTACCCGATGCGCTGCGCAGCCCGCGTCCGGAGCTTCAGGGGGCGTTGACCAGTGAATGGGCGGCCATGGCCAAGTAGGCTCGCAACTCCTCGGCATCCGAGGTGGCAAGATCCTTGGTCTCCATCATCTGGTCGACCGCACCGTTCATGTGACGCAGCCATGCGTCGCGTTCCGCCGGACCGATGACGAACGGCATGTGGCGCATCCGAAGCCGGGGGTGGCCCCGCTCATCGTTGTAGGTCGACGGACCGCCCCAGTACTGCATAAGGAAGAGCGCCAGATGGCGACGCGAGTCGCTGAGATCGTCGGGGTAGAGCGGGCGGAGCAGGGGATCACCGGCGACCCCCTGATAGAAGCGGTCGACCAGATCAACAAAGAACCGTTCTCCGTCGACCCGATCGAAGAGGGCATCCACGGGGACGACGGTAGACGTTTAGACTGCTGCCCGATTCGCGGCCGTAGTTCAATGGTAGAACCTCAGCCTTCCAAGCTGATCATGCCGGTTCGATCCCGGTCGGCCGCTCTGCGCATATGTGCTGCTCAGAGCCGTCCGAGGTGGGCCGAGCGAGGCCGCGGAGGGGCGAGAGCGGCGGTGGCGACCCCGAACGGATACCTTAGGCGGCCCATGGAGTTCCACCTGTTCTTGCCGCAGATGCGGTTGTCGCTCGATCGTCTCGTCGCGTCGGCACGGGCCGCTGAGGCTGCGGGGTTCGGCGGGATGGCGGGAATGGACCATCTCATCCCCCCGGCCGCCGAATCCCAGCCGATGTACGAGGCAACGGTCACCAACACCTGGATCGCCGCGCACACCGAGCGGCTCACCGTCTCGTCGCTCGTGCTGTGCGACGCCTTTCGACATCCGGCTGTCCTCGCCCGCGAGGCGGTATCGCTCGACCACGCCTCGGGTGGGCGCTACGAACTCGGCATCGGCTGGGGATCCTGGCCCGGCGACTTCTCCACCTTCGGGCTCGAACCCTCCGAACCACGAGCGAGGGTGCAGCGGCTGCGCGAGACGTTGGAGATCCTCCGGGCGCTGTGGGCCGGGGAGACCGTCGACTACGACGGCGAGTTCCACCACCTTCGCGGCGCGATGCAGGCGCCGGTGCCTCTCACGCGGATCCCGATCCTCATCGGCGGAGCAGGACCGAAAACGCTGAGACTCGTGCGCGAGTTCGCCGACTGGTGGAACGTCCATGTGGGAGTACTCGACAAGCTGGAGGACGCCCGTTCGCAGGTCGGCGACGTCCACGTCTCGATCCAGCAGATGGTGGCGTACGTCCCCGACGAGACCGACCGCCAGCCCGTCACCGAGGCGGCGCTGCGCCGGTTCGGCCACTCGCGCCCGGTCATCGGCACCGGTCCCGAGCTCGTCGAGCACTACGCCCGACTCGAAGAGCGCGGCATCGAGAGGGTCTACGTGTGGTTCTGCGACTTCGCCCCGCCCGAGACGCTGGCCGCCTTCGGTTCCGAGGTCATCACCCCCTTGGCCACACATCGGTGATCCACAGACTCCTCGTGGAGCTGAGCGAATGCTCAGCTGGCTCCGCCCCTCACCTGGTATCGTCCGCCCCGAGGTTTCGCAGGAGAGGGGGACCGCGGTGACGCTGCACGAGGACTTCGAAACGCTGGACTTTCTGACCGACGCGTCCATCCTCGAGGACCCGCAGTCGTACTACGCGTACCTGCGGGAGTGCCCAGTGCGGCACGTGCCGCCTCACGGCGTCGCCGCCGTGACGGGGTGTGACGAAGCAGTCAAGGTGTGGCGTGACAGCGACACCTACTCGTCGTGCAACTCGACGAGCGGGCCGTTCCCGGGGCTCCCCGTCGAGCCGGGCACCGATGACATCAGTGACCTGATCGAACGGTGCCGGGACGTCTACCCGCTCAGTGAGCACATGACGACGTTCGACCCGCCGCTCCACACACGCCACCGAGCGTTGCTCATGCGGCTCATGACGCCGAAGCGTCTCGAGGAGAACGAAGCCTTCCTGTGGGCCTTGGCCGACCGGCTGATCGACCGGTTCCACACCGAAGGTCGGTGCGAGTTCATCGCTGACTACGCCTATCCGTTCGCCCTTCTCAGCGTGGCCAACCTGCTCGGCGTCCCCGAGAGCGACCACCAGAAGTTCCTCGACCAGCTCCTCGCCTATCAGGCGGGCGAACTGGGCTCCCGGCTGGAGGGCAACCCGTTTGCGTTCATGGACGACCTGTTCGCCCACTACGTGGAGGACCGGCGGAGCGATCCGCAGCGCGACGTCATGACCAAGCTCGCCCTGGCCACGTACCCGGACGGTTCGTTGCCCGAGGTCATCGACGTGGTGCGCATCGCCGTCTTCCTGTTCGCCGCCGGTCAGGGGACGACGGCCCACCTCATGGGGATGGCGCTCCGGCACCTCGCCGAACACCCGGACCTCCAGGATCTGCTGCGAGCCGATCGTGACCAGGTCCCGGCGTTCATTGAGGAGACGTTGCGCCTCGAGACGCCGGTCAAGGCCCTCTTCCGGCTGGCACGACGCTCCCATGAGCTCGGCGACCTCCACATCGACGCGGGAACCACGCTGATGGTGATGCCCGGTGCGGCCAACCGTGACGGGCGCCGGTTCGAGAACCCCGATGAGCTGCGGATCGACCGGCCCAACCTCCGGGAGCACGTCGCCTTCGGCCGCGGCATCCACGCCTGCCCGGGCGGCTCGCTGGCCCGCGCCGAGGCCAGGGTCAGCCTCAACCGGTTGCTCGACCGGCTCGACGACATCACGATCTCCGGGAGCCACCATGGGACCGCCGGCACCCGCCACTTCGAGTACGTGCCGTCGTTCCTCCTACGGGGACTGCAGGAGTTGCACCTGGAGTATTCGCCGATCGGCTGAGACCGCCCGGGACACCGCTTCGCACGACGCCAGGGGAGACTCGACCTATGGAGACACGCACGATCGGCTCGCTGACGGTCAGCGTCGTGGGCCTGGGGTGCAACAACTTCGGCGTGCGCATGGACGCCAAGGAGACCGACGCCGTCGTCGGGGCGGCGCTCGACGCCGGTATCACCTTGTTCGACACCGCCGACATCTACGGGGAGGCCAAGAGCGAGGGGTACCTCGGGGCCGCTCTCGGCGCCCGGCGCGACCAGGTGGTGCTGGCCACCAAGTTCGGCGGCCCCTACGAGGGCCACGAGGGCGGGGCGACGCCGGCCTACGTGCGCCGGGCCCTCGAGGACTCCCTGCGCCGCCTCGGCACCGACCACGTCGACCTCTACCAGCTGCACGTGCCCGATCCGAAGACCCCCATCGCCGACACGCTCGGGGCCCTCGGGGCGCTGGTGGCCGAGGGCAAGGTGCGCGAGCTGGGCTGCTCGAACTTCACCGGGGCCATGCTCGAAGAGGCGGCCGCCGCCGTGGCCGGCGGTGCGCCCCGCTTCGTCAGCGTGCAGAACCAGTACAGCCTCTTGCACCGCGAGCCCGAGGACGACGTCCTGGCCTTCTGCGAGCGCACCCGGACCGCCTTCTTGCCCTTCTTCCCCCTGGCCAGCGGGCTCCTGAGCGGCAAGTACCGGGCCGGTCAGGACGCGCCGGAGGGGACCCGACTGGCCTCATGGGGCGAGAGGGGGAAGCGCGAGCTCAGCGACGAGAAGAAACTGGCCACGGTGGACGCCCTGGACGCCCTGGCGCACGGCGAGGGGCACACCGTCTTGGATCTCGCCTTCGCCTGGCTCCTCTCGCACCCCCCCGTGGCCTCGGTCATCGCCGGGGCCTCCAACGCCACCCAGGTCGCCGCCAACGTGGCCGCGGGCCGGTGGAAGCCCGGCACCGCGGTCCTGGCCAAGGTGGACGACATCGCCCCGCGCTAACCGGGCGTGGCCCCCCGGACTCAGGCGTCGGCCACGGCGGCCACCAGCTTCTGCAGGGTGTCCTTGGCGTCGCCGAACAGCATCGTCGTCTTGGGGTCGTAGAGCAGCTCGTTGTCGATGCCGGCGAACCCGGGCCGCATGGAGCGCTTGAGGAAGATGATGTTGTCGGCCTCGTCGGCGTTGATGATCGGCATGCCGTAAATGGGGCTGCCGGGCGTCGTCTTGGCCGCCGGGTTGACCGTGTCGTTCGCTCCGACGACGAGGGCCACGTCGGCGTTGGACATCTCCGCGTTGGCCTCGTCCATCTCCTTGAGGTCGTCGTAGGGCACGTTGGCCTCGGCCAGCAGCACGTTCATGTGCCCGGGCATCCGGCCGGCGACGGGATGGATGGCGAAGAAGACGTCGACGCCACGGGCGCTCAGGGCATCGGCCAGCTCGCGCACCGTGTGCTGCGCCTGGGCCACCGCCAGCCCGTACCCGGGGATGATCACCACCTTGCGGGCGTAGGCCAGGAGGACACCGACGTCCTCGGCCGTGCCGGTGCGCACGGAGCGGGAGGCGTCACCCTCCTCTCCACCGGTGGCGGTGATCACGGCGCCGAAGGCGCTGAAGAGGATGTTCGGTAGCGAGCGGCCCATGGCCGCGCTCATCAGGCGGGTCAAGATGATGCCCGACGCGCCGACCAGTGTTCCGGCCACGATGAGGAGGTCGTTGTCCAGTACGAACCCCGACGCGGCGACGGCCAGGCCGGTGAACGAGTTGAGGAGAGAGATGAGTACCGGCACGTCGGCCCCCCCGATGGGAAGCACGAAGATGACCCCGAGCACCAGCGCCAGCCCCAAAAGGACGTAGACGAACACGATGTTGCCGCTCACGAGCGCCGCGACGATGAGCGCCCCGATGGCGACGGCCACCACGGCGTTGGTGGCCTGCTGCCCCGGGTAGGTGATGGGCCGCCCGGTGATCAGCTCCTGCAGCTTGATGAAGGCGATGGCGCTCCCCGAGAAGGAGACGGAGCCGATCAGGACGCCCAGCAGGACCTCGGCCGTCACGTAGACCGCCGGTTTGAGACCGACCGAGTGGAGCCGCAGCAGCTCCATGATGGAGATGAGGGCGGCCGCCCCGCCGCCGACACCATTGAAGATGGCCACCAGTTGGGGCATCGCGGTCATCTTCACCAGCCGGGCCACGGGGACGGCGACCAGGGCTCCCAACGCCATGGCGACGAGGGCCAGGGCCAGATTCCGTCCCGAGTGGCGCAGTGAGGGAAGGGTGAAGGTCACGGCGATGGCGGCGGTGGCCGCCGCGGCCGCCAACCAGTTCCCTCTCCGGGCGTAGCGCGGCGACCCGAGCCCCTTGAGGGCCAGGATGAAGCCGATGACAGCCAGCAGGTAGACGAGGTCCCGGACGGTGGCCAAGGGCAACGAGGCCGCCGTCGTCACGTGGGCTCCCCCGGCTCCTCAGCCTCGCCGCTCCGCGCCGGCGCGCGCTCACGGGGTTTGGACTTGAACATCTCGAGCATCCGGTCGGTGACGACGAAGCCGCCGACCACGTTCAAGGTGGCCAGGAACACGGCGAGGAAGCCGAGGACCAGCTGGGCCGTGCCTCTGGCCTCCCCCATGATGGTGAGCGCCCCGACCAGCACGATCCCGTGGATGGCATTGGAGCCCGACATGAGGGGGGTGTGCAGGATGCTCGGCACCTTCGAGACGACCTCTATGCCCACGAACGCCGCCAGCACGAAGACGGTCAGGTACTCGACGATCCCGGTGCTATCGGGATGGACGGTCACGGTCACGTGGGCGATCATGGTGACGATCACGGGGCACCCCCTCCCCCGGAGCCCCCGAGGACCTCGATGGCGGCCGGCGAGACGGCCCGGCCGTCGCGCAGCACGCACATGCCGGCCACGACCTCGTCCTCCCAGTCCGGGGCCAGAGTGCCCTCCGGCCCCATCAGGCCGAGGACGTTGGCCACGTTGCGGGCGTAGAGGAAACTGGCATGGGTGGGCATGCCTGAGGCCGGGTTGGCCATGCCCACGACGTGCACGCCGTGGTGGTCCACCACGGCACCCGCCCGGGTGAGCGCGCAGTTGCCTCCCGAATCGGCCGCCATGTCAACGATGACCGCCCCCTCGGACATCCCGTCGACCATCTGCTCGGTCACCAGGATGGGTGCGGCGCGGCCCGGTACGGCCGCAGTGGTGATGACCACATCGGAGGCGGCCACCTCGGCGGCCAGGGCGACCCGCTGGCGGTCCAGCTCCTCCTCGGACAGCTCGCGGGCATACCCGCCGGCGCCTTCGGCCGAGACGCCCAGGTCGAGGAAGGTGGCCCCGAGGCTCTCCGCCTCCTCCTTGGCCGCGGCCCGCACGTCGTAGGCCTTGACCAGGGCACCGAGACGGCGGGCGGTGGCGATGGACTGCAACCCGGCCACGCCGACGCCCATGACCAGGACCTTGGCCGGGGGGACGGTGCCCGCCGCCGTCATGAACATGGGGAAGAACTTGCCCAGATGCTCGGCCGCGGCCAGGCCCGCCCGGTAGCCCGACACCGTGGACTGCGAGCTCAGGGCGTCCATCCCCTGCGCCCGGCTGATGCGGGGGAGCAGGTCGAAGCTGAACACGGTGGCTCCCCCGGCGGCCAGGATCCGCAAGGTTGCGGCCGACTGTGCCGGTTGGAAGAAACTGAGCACCGCCGCTCCCCGGGGGACCAGCGCGGCACCCTCTTCGCCCGGTGCGTTCACCCCTACCACCAGGCCCGCCCCATCGTGGACGGCGGCGGCGTCGGGGGCGACCATCGCTCCGGCAGCCACGTAGGCGGCGTCGCCGAAGGCGGCCTCGCCGCCCGCACCGGACTGGACGGCGACCTCCCAACCCGCGGCCACCAACTTCTTGACCACATCGGGAACGAGGGCCACCCGCCGCTCTCCGGGTCGGGTCTCGGTGGGGACGGCCAATTTCACGCTCGACGTGTCTAGCAGCTAAGCGCCACCAGCCACATATCCGATCTCAGGATGGGCCCGTTTCAGCGCATGCAGCCAGCCACCCGACCGCCAGTCCCGTCGCTACGTCGACGGAACCTCAGTCCCCTGCGCCACGCGCCGCAGGAGGTTCGACACCCTCTGGTGCGTCACGCCGAACAGGTTGGCGATGCTCGGGATGCTCTGCCCTTCGGCCCTCAGCGCGACCACCAGTGATCGACGAAGGTAACCGCTCGCCTCGGACTGGCGACGCAGGATCGTGCTCACGAGCTGGACGGTGCTCGGCTCGTCCTCACCGGCCAGGATCGACTTCCACTCCTGACCGTTCTCACGGGCCACCCGTACCTGGGCGATGCGCTGGAACAGGGCGCGCTCCCGCTCGGCGTTCTCCTTCAGGACGGTATCCAACTCATCGAGAGCCTTCAGCACTTCGTCTGAGCCTGCACCATCATCGCCGTGTGCCGGCATAGATGCATCCACTCCTCTGACAGTACCCCCATCGAACTTTAGCTTCCGCGTCTCAGTGGCCAGCATCCGCCCTCCTCGCTTCTGTCATCGTGGTGTCCCGCCGGGAAGTCCGTGGCCGGGGCGGGCAACCAGGCGATCGCGTACAACCCGGGTACTACCCCGATCGGCCGGGGTTCAATCCCCCGATGGCGCCGGTCGGCCGCCGGCTTCCGGGCCGACGCCGAGCAGAAACCGGCGCCGGCCAGGGAGGATCGCCCTGATGGGGGCCCACTGCCCCCACCGTGTCACGCCCATCACCTTGTCATCCCATCGGTGGTATGCCAGATTCGCAGGGCCATGGACCTGACCTTCGATGCGGACCAGGAGGGGTTCCGGGCCGAAGCCCGGGCGTGGCTCGCGGCACACGTCCCGACCGAACCGCTCCCCCCACTCGGCACCCCGGCCGGCCTCGACGCCCACCGGGCCTGGGAAGCGGCCCTGTTCGCGGCGCGGTGGTCCGTCGTGCACTGGCCGGTCGAGTTCGGCGGCCGAGACGCCGGGATCGTGCGGTGGTTGATCTTCGAGGAGGAGTACGCACGCGCTCGTGCCCCCCGACGGGTCAGCGGGGCCGGCATCTCCCTGGCCGGCGCCGCCCTTCTCGAACACGGCCGGGCCGCGCAGAAGGAGCGCTTCCTGCCACCGATGGCCTCCGGGGAGGAGATCTGGTGCGGGGCCTGGCCCGAACCCGGCAACCACGGCGATCTGGCTGATGTGCGCTGGCGAGCCGTCCGCAACGCCGGCGGCGACGGCTGGGTCCTCAACGGCCAGAGAGCCCCGGTCGCCCAGGGGGCCGTGGCCCAATGGTGCTTTTGCATCTTGCGCAGCCAGGGGGACCCAGAGAGCCGCGGCGGGCTCTCCTGCTTCCTGGTCGCCCTGGACTCCCGCGGGGTGACCGTGCGACCCATCGCCCCGATGGACGGAGAGGCGGGACTCGCCGAGATCCTCTTCGAGGACGTCGAGGTTCCCGACTCCCAGCTGCTGGTGGACCGTGGCCCTGGCGTCAGCATCGCCGCGACGGTGCCGGGCGCCGGGCACGGCCTGGGCCTGCGGAGCGCGGCGCCCCTCACCGAGGCGGCCGCTCGACTCATCGACCTCTTCCGACAACGGGGCAGCCCTGCCTGGGCGGCCGATGCCGTCGCCCGGGCGCAGGTGAACGCCCAGGCGACCGCGTTGCACGCCCTGTGGACCGCCAGCAAGGCGGCCGGCGGGCAGCTCGTCGGGCCGGAGGCGAGCTGCAACGAGATCTTCTGGTCCGAGGCCGATGTGACCATCCGCCGGACCGCGCTGGCCCTCCTGGGCCCAGAGGCCGAGCTCCTCGATTCCGGCTCTCCGGACCCGTGGCTCAACGGGTATCTCGACGCGCTGGCCGACCAGATCGAGACCGGTACGCACCAGCTCCACCACGACGTGGTCGCCGATCACCTGCTCGGCCTTCCACAAGGCTGAACGACGTGCACTTCGCCTTCAGCGACGAACAGCTCCAACTGCGCCGGGCGGTACGCGGCGTGCTGGAGGTCGAGTGCACCGTGCGTGCCCTGCGCGACCTCGGGGGTGCCAGCCGGGAAGAGCAGGCGCTCCAGGCGGCTGTTCGTTGGAGGGCATTGGCCGCCCTGGGCCTGGCCGGGCTGCTCGTTCCCACGGCGGAGGGCGGTCTCGGGCTGAACACCGTGGACCTGATGGGGATCTTCGAGGAGGCCGGGTGGTGGGCCCTCCCCGAGCCCCTGCTGGAGTCGGCCGGCGTGGCGGCACCGATGCTGGCCGCCCTGTCGCCGGCGCAGCCGGCGGCCGGCGCGCTACACGACCTCGTCGCTCGGGACACGCCCGTCGCCCTCGGGGGCATCGACGTCGGAGCGACGGGTCCGACCTCCCCGACCACCGTGTCGGCCGACGGCATGTTGCGCACGCCCCGTGTCGCGGGGGCACGAGACGCCGAGGTGTACGTCCTGGCCTGCCGCGATCCGGACTCGGGCTGGCAGCTGCACGCCGTGCCCGCCCGGGCCTGCCGGGTGCATCCCACCGCGACGCTCGATCGCACCCGCGACCTCTCCACGGTTCACTGGCCGCTGTCGGCCGACACGTTGCTGGCCTTCGGCATCGCGGCCGAAGCCAGCGTCGGCCTCATGGTCGATCGCGCTGCGACGGGATCGGCCGCTTTCCTCATCGGACTGGGCGATCGCCTGGTGGTGCTGGCGGCCGACCACGCCCGAGAGCGGTACCGGTCCGGTCAGGGGTTCGGGGACCTCCGCGCCGCACGGTATCTCCTCGCCGACGCCAAGGTGAGGCTGGAGCTGGCCCGGCCGGCCGCCTACCGGGCCGCCTGGTCGTTGGCCACGGCGCAGCCCACCGCGTCCCGCGACGCCTCCATGGCCAAGGCCATGGCGTCGGACGCCGCCGAACTGGCCGGCCGAGCCGCCCTCCAGGTGTTCGGCGCCGTCGGGCACACGGTGCAGTGCGACCTCCACCTCTTCCTGAGGCGCACATGGGCCCTGTGCGGCGCGTGGGGGGATGCCGTGACGCATCGACAGCTGCTACTGGCCCAGACCGGGCGGATGACGGCGCGGCGTTGAAGATGTCCGATTTCCGCCAGTAACGCGGAGCCGGGCGTGCCACGATGCATCGGTGATCGACGACCCCGAACGCTGTTTCCAGGCGGCGCGCAGCAAGGACGCCCGCTTCGACGGGGTCTTCTTCATCGGCGTCACCTCGACCGGGATCTACTGCCGGCCGAGCTGCCCGGCCCGCACGCCCAAGCGCGAGAACGTGCGCTTCTACGCGTCGGCCGCCGCGGCACAGCAGGCCGGATTCCGAGCGTGCCTCCGCTGCCGGCCGGACGCCACGCCGGGATCGCCGGAGTGGAACCTGCGGGCCGATGTCGTCGCCCGCGCCATGCGCCTCATCCGGGACGGCATCGTCGACCGCGAGGGCGTTGGTGGCCTCGCTCGACGTCTCGGCTACAGCGTGCGCCACCTCACGCGGGTGATCAGCGCCGAGGTCGGCACGGGACCGCTCGCCATCGCCCGGGCACAGCGCGGGCAGACGGCGCGCATCCTGCTCGAGACGACGGAGCTCCCCATCGCGCACGTGGCCTTCGCCGCCGGGTTCTCCAGCGTCCGCCAGTGCAACGAGACGGTGCAGGAGATCTTTGCCGACACCCCAGGCGGACTGCGGGCGCGTGCGTCGGCGGGTCGGAGCCGGCACACCGGCACGGCCGACGGCACCACCCAGGGAATCAGGCTGCGACTGCCCTTCCGACGTCCCTTCAGCCCCGGTTCGGTACTCGGCTTCCTCGGCGCCCGCGCCGTGCCCGGGGTGGAGGCGCTCGACGGCGGCACGTACCGCCGCAGCCTCCGGCTCCCGCACGGGCACGCGGTGATCTCGGTATCGGCACCCGACGGCGGAGCCGACGGGCCGGCGTTCGTCGTCGGCGACCTGCACCTCTCGGACCTGCGCGATCTGACCACCGCCGTGTCCCGCTGCCGCCAACTCCTCGACCTCGACGCCGATCCCGTCGCGGTTCTCGAGGCTCTTCGCCCGCACCCGCTACTGGGTCCCCTGGTGACGGCGGATCCGGGCCGACGCGTGCCCGGGACCACCGACGGGTTCGAGCTGGCGGTTCGGGCCGTCGTCGGCCAGCAGGTCTCCGTGTCGGGGGCCCGCACCGTCGCCGGGCGCCTCGTGGGCGCGGCGGGAGACGTCCTCCCCGACCCGATGGGCGGGATCACCCACCTCTTTCCCACCCCGTGCTCGCTCTTGGCGCTGGCCGATGACGACCCGGCCGCCTTCTCCATGCCGGCCGGCCGGCGCCACGCCATCGTCGCGCTGGCCCGGGCGGTCGACATGGGCACCGTCGTCATCGATCCGGGGTCGGAGCCCTCCGAACTGCGCGCCGCACTGGTGGCGCTGCCCGGGATCGGACCGTGGACGGCCGAGTACGTCACCATGCGCGCCCTGCGCCACCCCGATGCGTTCATGCCCACCGATCTGGGGATCAGGCGTGCGGCCCGGACACTCGGACTCCCCGACGACCCCGCCCGACTGTCGGCCCTGGCCGAGACGTGGCGTCCCTGGCGGAGCTACGCCATGGTCCACCTCTGGGCGCTCCCCGGCGCGCAGGGACCGCTCACCCGCAAAGATCGTGAGGCAGCATGA